>Ga0131853_10003430_pt1 | contig 28459 bp, 26 predicted proteins | sample TergutLab28metaG_FD_92764 | JGI IMG/M metagenome (GOLD analysis project Ga0131853, IMG submission 92764) | Labiotermes labralis P1 segment gut microbial communities from Petit-Saut dam, French Guiana - Lab288 P1 (version 2) (version 2) | ecosystem: Host-associated > Arthropoda: Insects >...
GGGGTGTCACGTGGTCAGCGCAACGGGTCCCCACAGCCATTAATCTCTGTTTTCTAGACCTGGAGCCGCTACTTTTTTCATTCAAGTAGCTCCTCAATTGACCTCACAAGGCTGAGTGGACCCTGTTCCAGACCCACTACTACACAGAAAATCTGGTAGCACCGGGGATCAAACCCGGGACCTCTGTATCTGTAGCCAGAAACTCTGACCACTAGACCACAGAGGCGGTCATCTGCTCCACAAACATTTCAGAATTACAGTGCATCAACACAGCCGGCCCAAAACATATAAGCTCACTTCATGGCAAACGTTCTGTGATTTGCCGCAGTACTTTGAGAAATGTCTCATGTATGTCTCTTTCAAAGTACACCAATGCAATTACCAAGTACTAATTCACTTCACATCAAACATGTCAATGATTACTGTTGAAATGTTTTGATGTGATAAACTCATTATGTAATAAAAACTTAGCAATTAAAGTGACAAATTTGAATTAATGAAGAAATGATACATATTGTGTTCAGTATCTGCATATTCTGAACACACTTCTGGAGCCCTGTCAAAACAGTAACATCACCTAGTAAAAAGAATGATCAAGTGTTCTTTATAATCACTGAAAATGCTATCCTACAACAATGTCTTAAATTTGTGCAAAATATCTTCTCAGGCTTCAGCTCAACATTTCGGTCTCAATACAGCCATTGTTGAAGATTCAATGAATCTTATACTTATACACCCTTACAGGCCACATTTCCTGCTTCATCTGTGCTAATGAAAGGTTGAACACATTCTAGATGTATGCACCTATTGCATATATACAGTTCTACATCAATATCACCAGCCAGGATACAGTCACGATCAATTACTTCAGAAAACTTACACGCCTGTCCTCCATTAAAAGTTGGCATGGGTTCCAAGTGAATTTCTTTGACAAGAAGTCTCACTGGATGGTAGTTCAACTGTTCTTGTACTAGAGATGCATAATAACCTACGTAACGTCGCTGGCTAGGTATAGTCACACCCTAAAACAAAAGATACAATGTTTGAATTTTGACTGGCAACTGCAACAAATTAGTTAATAAACTTCTTCTACAAACAAAATGTCAGTGTATGTAATAAAATTATTTTTACTGCAAAGTGTATGGAATATCAAATGTTGGTAATATAAGCTTTCTAATAACACAGGTATAAACAACCAATGTCTGGTGACTGGAAGAAAAGCATTATCTGCCAAATCTATTAAAAAGGTGACAAATTACTTTGTAATAATTGAAGTGGCATTTCACTTTTATGTGTGCTGTATAAACAACACACTAATAATAGACACAGAAAATGTTATGAGACACTTAAAAGGTAAAGTGTTCCCGTTACAGGCCCGGGGTGGCCCACAGGGTGGGCAGAGGTATAGGTCTACTCTTCCATGACTGTAGCACTAGAATGGGGTGAGTGGTCAGCAGCATGTGCCAGCCACACTTTACCCCTGGGAAAGACCTGGTACCCATTGTACAAGAGGCTGGGTGGGCCCCAGGGCCAGTCTGGATGGGCAGAAAATCTGGTTCCTACTGGGATTCAATCCCGGACCGTCCAGCCCGTAGTCAGTCAATATACCAACTGAGCTACCCAGCCCACGTTATGAGACACTTGGGACATTAAAATACAGAACACATTCACATATCTAGCAACTAACAAAATCAAACAAATTACAGAGACAAATACAATACAGTACATAAATGACACCAATATAATCTAAAACAAATAAAAATGCTACCGGAAGAGAATAACCTAATGATAGCAAAACCAGATAAAGGTAGAACTATGGTCACAATACATAAAGTCACATTGAAACAGGAGATTGATACCTTTATACCAGAAAATCAAATAATACATTTGAATAAAGATCCCACAGAATCAATTCAAAAACACATTCAACAAACAATGCACAAATGTAACACAATAATAAACAAAAGTAACAAAAATATTTGGTGCAAATAAAACCCATGGCACCAAAACTCAATGCCTTGATCACACACAAATAAGACAAACCCATCAGACCAGTAATAAATAATATACAAGCACCATCTTATAAACTGCCAAATATCTCAATAAGAGACTTAACCTATTAATAAAACTACCGTACACATAAGCCACTGAAAATTCAAAATAAGTAGCACAAGATCTAAATAACATCCAAATTAACAATCAACACAAAATAACCACATTAGACATAAAATACTTACATGTTAATTTACCCACACAAAATATAATTAACATCACCAACTTTTGGTTAAACATAAACAATAATCAAAATATAATAGTAAAACAAACCTTGGAGTACATAAGAGTGATTTTAGATCAGAATTATTGTCAACACGATGGAAAATATTTTAAACCTACAAAAGGAACAGCCATGGGTTCACCCATATTCGGCACCCTAGCAGAAATTTACCTCCAATTTTTTGAACAATTAATAATCAAACAATGGATGGAAATTGGTGAAATAACATATTATAGAAGATACATAGATGACATCATAATCCTATTCGACCAAAACAAAAACTGTGAAGATTCAGTCACCAACTACATGAACAACATAAACAAATATTTAGAATTTAAACTAACAGAAGAAGAAAACAACAACATAAACTATTTGGATCTATCCATACATAGAAACAACAATAACCTACAAGGAATTTACAGAAAACCCACACAAACAGATACTACTATACATTTCACATCCAGCCATCCATTAGAACACAAAATCGCAGCATACAACTTCTACATAAACAGAATGCTAACAATACCAATCACAGAGCAAGCAAGACAACAAGAATGGAACACTATCCACACCATAGCTAGAAATAATGGTTTTCCATTACAGATCATCCATAATTTAAAGAACAAACTGATACTCCAAACACAAAAAACAGAAAATACACTCACACAAACACCACGAAGGAAATGGATCACATTTACATGTTACAGTCCAATCATAAAACAAAGTTACCAACTTATTCAAAAGCACCGACTTAAACATAGCATTTCGAGCACGTAACACTATATATAACCAATTACGCGACAGGACACCACTAAACAAAATAACTTCTAGAGGAATATATAAATTACAATGCAAAACATGTAACAAATCATATTTTGGCCAGAATGGAATATCGATAGAAATATGACAGCATGAACATACAAGATATATCACAACAAATAACCCTATCTCAGCATATGCATCACACATTCTCAAAAATAGACATAAATACTGAAATTCGTAACAAACCATGCAATTATTAAAAACATGCAGTAAGGGAAAGAAAAAAACTGTTGAAAGTTATTTTACATGCAAGTTCTACAACAACAGGACTTCTTGATCAATGAGCAGAAGGTCAATGAACCCCACCCACTATACTCCCTGGCCAACATAACGAAAGAACACATCACACAGCCTGATACCCACCCGCACTAAGTACATGCCAGACCAGCACACTAGCAACAGCAATAAGGGGTAAGTCCATCCTTGAATATATTCAATATGTCCCTATATCCACAATATCCATACACACACACACAATAATGTCCATATTTATTGCAGATTATATATGCAGCCACAAATACAATGCTTGCACAAGAGATTATAATGTCGAAACAGATGACAATGTGTCACCAAACAATGATTAAACAATATTTTAATATACCTTAAATAATTGTATGGAATTGTGATTTTAATGGCTTCAATGTGAAGAATTTACATAACTTGGCAAGGCATACATGTAAAACTCCCTGAAGACGACACAGAAATGTTGAAACATGTAGGAGTATATATTACATACAAAGATACTGTTGTGAATGAGCATTTATTGGTTGTCATAAAAACAATATTTACATCCATATTATGAGACAGGCTGGAACCCTTCGCAAACACCATTGCTGACGAATACAAGGCGTTCTTTAGACAAGCCTGATCGACCATGGATCAGATATTCACAGAGAAGCAAATTTTAGAGAAATGTTGGGAGATAAACACAGATGTGATCCAGATCTACATAGTCTTCCAGCAAGCATGTGATTCAGTTGATGGGGCTGTGACTTGATATATTATGAGGGAATTCAGAATCCCAAAAACTTGCTGAGAGTAGTAGAGTTAAAAATAAAACACATACTTGCATGTGTCAAAATACAGACAGAATTTTTACACTTCTCTGAAGTTAGGCAAGGTTTGAAGCAGGATGGGCTGGCCCTACTCCCTTTTTACCTCGCATCAGAACATGTCATTAGACAGCTGTCTAGTGACACACGAGGCTTTACAAGAATAAATCGGTGAAAATGGTTGGGTACGCACATGACATAAACCTGATGGGTAGATCCATAAGAGAAAGGAAGCTTTTAAAGATCTGAACAGAGAAGGGAAGAAAGCTGGTTTTAAAATAAATAAATGAATCACACACAAAGTTTCTAATCCAAGCAAGAAAAGAAGACAAGTAGCACAAAGAATTAACCTTGCTGAATAACATGTAGAGGATGTTAATGGATTTACATATTTGGGTACCCACTTAACAAGAATGAAGAATTAGCAGCTGTACAGGTACGAATACAAGATGCCAACAGGGCCTATTTCTGCACCTGTCTTTCAACATATATCCGAATTAAGAGACTGAAGTGGGCAGGTCACGTTAATAAGGATGGAGAACCAATGCATTCCAAAGACATTTTAGGAGGAAGCTTCAGAGCAAAAAGGCTGGTACGAAGACTACATAGCAGGTGGGAGGGTAGTGTACAGAAGGATGCACTTGATCTTTTCCATACACAAAACTGGAAGTCAGCCACACAACAGAGACAGAATTGGAGGAAGAAAACTGGAGAGGCCACGACCTGAACATGGGCTGAAGTACCAATAACAGAGGAGAGAAGAGGAGAGGAGAGAGAATTACATAGGTTATATTAATACAATACACAAGAGCAAATTTACTGTAACTTCCTATGTTTGAACAGATACATTTCAACCAACCCCTACCTTTCTATCATGGGTCCTCATCTGACCATAAAAGTTCAGTGCTTCACTGGCTGTTGGAAACTGCTTACTGTGTAACAAGTAACAACACACCATCACACCCGTACGACCCTGAGAGTATAAAAATTATGCACAATTATGAACAATAAACAAACATCAGACATAAAGCAAATTAATAAGACCCAGAGCAAGAAGATCCTTGGACTTTTCAGGTGCCCAGAATAATAGAACTATTTGAAATTTGCATTTATCACAGAAAATATATAAGTACCATTCTGAAATTAGTGGGTGCCTTGGAGACCCAGTAACAAATCTGTGCAACAGTGATTAACAGAAAGAATAAACAAGACATACAAAGTGTGACAGGTTACAATTAGCAGAGGTTATGTATTGATGTAACATGTGGTCATGTACACCTCTTTACCTGATACCAGAAACAGATATAGTTTCTGAATCAATGTGCTCAATTATAGCATTTTTAAACACTAGACAACATAAAATATAGAAAATCTGTGTGATTTTAAATAATAGGATTCTATCCAAAACCTTGACAAAGTGCTTGCTCTCTTGAAATTGAACTTTGGGTGTAGTTACTTGCGTGTATGAATCTCAATTCACATTTCTAGTAAAACTGAGTCCCCCCCGAAAAAGTGACAGCACACACACAAAGTACAAACTTGAACTTCTCAATTTTACTAGCCCTTACTACTTGACAATGTTTATGATGACTGCACTATATGCATATGAATAAACAGAGACAACTCTTGCATCCCCAGTCTTACAAAAATGCAATTTTCTACCTTTCCCGCTTTACAGTGAACTGCTGCAACATTTCTGTGGTCCTGTGACAGCCAACTGTGGACATCAGTGCAAAATGGTCCAATAAGTTCCATCTTTGGAGGATTGTGATCATCAAATGGGTAAGTGGCAACCCGCTGTTGGAATTTTTCCACATTGTATGAACGCTCAGAACACCTGCTCAACAAAATTCAAAGCAATGAATACACTTTACAGTAAACATTCAGTTTATTAACTTACACAAAAAGTTGATTAAAAATGCTACTAACTTACCACCTATCACAGAAAGGCTTAAATATTACTCAATAGTTTTCTTTAGCAAACAAACCAATTACAGTAGAATTCCTTTACTCCTGCACCTGATAGTTTGGCACTTGAGGAAAGTAGTCCCAAGACCAGAAGTTCTGCTGTACGTAACTCCCAATTTGTGTACTGATTCCATGACCTTGGATCAGATGGACCTTACTGAGCCTATTTAGTTAATATAATAGCTTCAAAGGATCCAAAGATGAGTAAACACGGTACTGCTAGCATGCAGAAACATATAACATTAACAATTCATCAGAAACTTGAAATAATTAGAAGGCCTGCAAGTGGCAAAAGCCAAAAGGGGTTATGGCTTCATACAACATTGGATCATCATCTATGACACAGAGAAACAGAAGGACCAATTAAGATTGTTCATGGCATCAAGTAATAAGTGTCAATGGCCTTTCCTAGTGAAAAACATTGAAAGAGCCTAAATTAGTACAACTGGATAAGGTGTTGTATAGGTTGTGTCACCGAGGAGTTGTCACATGTGGCTCATGAGTTCACAGAACGTACCTTAAAACTGCAGGCACTCAGAATAACACACACCACATTCAACCATTTCCATATACATGATAATTTTAGGTAGGACTACCACCATTAAATAAAAAGTTACCAAACTTACAAATTATAGATTTTGTAATGGTCTTTATGTTTAGCTTCCAAAAATTTGACAACATCGTCAATGTGATTTCTGTACACTCCTTCTAACTTTTCTGCAGGAAACCCCATTGCAATTAAGTTTCCTTTAATATCTGAACATGCAGTTAAGGAAGTCACCAGCATTTTACACTAGTAACAAAACATAACAGACAAAACTCATTTAAGTACACATATATATTAATAACCTCACTTGGTTCTAATACAAATGCTCTATTGCACATTCAAAGACGTACAATACAAGTTAAATAGTAGTCATAAATAAGTCATACACGTGTCAGCGAGGAATGACAATTATTCCTAACACACCTCAATGCTGAACACAGTGCTGTAATATATTAATTACACCATATTTATCCCAATATAAGAATTTTTTTCTAATTTGTCACCTGAAAAATGGGCAGGGGTTTCTTTACAATTGCTCACAAAATTAAACATGTTCTGTATAGGTATATTCCTGAAAATTAGAGACTAGGAAGGGGGTCATCTTATATTTTGGTAAATATGGTATCTTCACATCTACTCAATTTTGCCAAAGGATGGTGATTACATGTATGAAATATCTGCTGTGCTGTACAAACAGACTTAATGAACATGAACAGGATTTCTTGTACTTAAGCTAATCATATCAGCAGTTTCTTGGTGACAGGAAGTCATATATATGATACTAAGAGGCCACTTACATTATTGCTCTGAATGTATGTTTCTCAAATAAGGACAAAGGAAAGCTTCTATGACAAACTACAATCAAACAATTTCCTAAGTTCCAAATGAAAATTTCACCTGTGAAATACAAGAGGATATAGTTTACAAATTTTTGTTTTATTGGAGACAACAAAGGCCAGCAAAGTGCTTATTCTAACTATGAGTTTAGTAATTTACAAATAAATTGTTAGAACTTTCTACATTACTATTAATGTAAACACTATTTACCGGTGTCTTAAAAAAAAAGTTCAATGGAAAATTTGGGACAGAAGACATTTTTACACTGACAGGAACAAGAGTTTTGAGGAAACCAGTACTGATAATGAAATAAAAAGGTACAGTTTTACCTGTACAAGCCATGAAGGCATATCACGGGAGCAGAGGTTTAGCTCCACTCACTTTTAAGCTTGGCACTAAATGGAAGTGAGTGAGTGGCTTCATGCCCTGGTCATTGTACCCTAGAGAAAGATACTATGTACCCACTGAACAGGAGTATGTGTTGGCTCCACAACCTACATGGGTACTGGGAGAAAATCTCTTGCCCTGGCCCTAATCGTCCAGTCCATATCCTAGTCACTATGCTGACTGTGCTATTCTAGCTCCCTGACAATGAAGGTGGAGCTCTAAAATTTTGAAAATACACAAAAACTAATTATCAGGTTTAAAATGTCCATGTTATATAAAAATTAGTTTCTCAAATTAGGCAGAAAACACAAGGTGTTTAAGAAAAAGATAATATGGAGAATATTTTGGCAAAAAGGGGAAGAAGTAACAGCACAGTGGATAAAGTTGTAAGATAAGGAGCTACATGACTTTCACTCCTTGCAAAACATTATCAGAACAACTTTAAGGGCGCAGGGCATGTGGCATATAGAAGAAAAGAGAACTGTACAAGGATATTAAGATGGACCTTAAAGAAAGAAGTGGGAAGGTGTGGTCTTGTCTCAATTGGCTTATGTGAGGACCAGTTCAGGTCAATGTGAAAATGGTAATGAACCTTTGGCTTCCATAAAATATGTGAAATTTCTTCAGTATCTCAACAACTATTAGTTATTCTAGGACTGCTGCATTATATTAGTGGGTGACTGTTATGAGCTTTAAGCTTCCCAGTTATTAAACAACATAAAAGACCAGAGCAACTGTCAGAGTGAAAATCCACAGAATGTGTACCACTTACAAAACCAAATCCAGTGTATTACACAACTATGTCCAAAAGTTGATAGAATACAGTATCTGCTTTGTAAATGAACATAATGGGAAATGAAATGGTAATAGTGATAATCTAACCACTAAGATTATTCAACAGGGTGATGACCATGGCATATTATGCTTACAATTACTAGGTTTACAGACTATGTTCGCTGCCGTGGCAAACAATTTGTTAATCTTGTTCTGTTGTCACACACAAAATGTCAAGGTACAGGTGACCCTGTATATGTCATGAAGGGGGGAGGAATGGGGGTATACTGCCACATATTCATAAACTTGGCCCTCAAGGTGAAATGGTCAGCTTCACCCCAGCCACGTTACACCTGTTACCCACTCAACAGGAGGCTGGGTGGGCCCCACAGCCAGTCTAGACATCTTGGAGAGAAAAATATCTTTCCCATACAAACTAATTTCTTCAGTTGTGCAACCTGTCATCTACAATCACCGTAACCAACTACAATAACCTCGATAACTGGTATTCCCACAACCTTTATGGTATATTTTTATTATCTCCAGCTGACAAAAGCTGATGTTAGTGGCATATATACAGGTATTTTACCTAGAGATAGGCTAAGATAGAGTTTCCAAGCCATTCTGTTTAACTATAAACATAAGAATTTACAATTAAATCATTATGATTTCTCAAATTAATTACAAGTAAGATGTTACATGGCAATGGTCTTAAGAAAAAATCTCTGTTAAGACAAGGTGAGTGAATACACATAGACGTTGCGGAACTGAACTGGAGTATTTGAATCACATCCTCTCAAGTTTACTTACTTCACATGTATCACATGAACTGTCGACTGAGACTGAAGAACAAAAGTCAGAAAACATTCTAAGGAACTAATGTATAATACTGGCAAAAATTATTTCCCATCTATAACCCAACTATTTGCAATTTCTATTTATAAACACACCTGAAGATTTACACTGAATAACAAAGCAACATTTATGAGTAAACATCCTACTGCAATCATAACACATATATTTGTATCCTGCTACTCCTGTCACATAAAATGGGAAACACATGAAATGTCTATATACAAGACATCCCTGCTTGTGTATGAGATCACAAGTATATATTTATTTAATGGCAGTAACACACAACACTAGAATTTTTATATAACCTCTATATATTTACATATGTTTGTAATGTATATTAATGTAAAAGCAAGATCTCCATCCAAAATTGCAGTTATAAAGATTTTCTGTACCTTTTTTTCTTGGACAAGGCCTAATGATGGATTGAAACCACAGCTGAAACTAGGTGCATGTACAATAAAAATGCAATGTTGTTGTGTGTGGCTGACAATGAAAATACACACACACACACAGGGTGTTTCATAATGTACTCTGGAATTACAAACATTTATTACAGGAAAACTGTAGGACACATATTTATGAAACCTGTACAGATAGAAGGAACAACTCAAAACTTTTTTCCCAGCAAGTTGTTTTTCATCATAGTTCACATTTCTGCCACTAGACGATGCGAGTGTATGTAGTGAGAAAAGGGCCACTCCAGGGGAGAAATCGTTTTGTGTGTTGGAATATCACGAGTAAGTCTGTGGTTACTGTGCGACGGGCATTTCGTGCAAAGTACGCAAAGGACCCACCTACAGACAAGAACATTCATGCATGATATAAACAATTTACTGAAACTGGGTGTCTGTGCAAGCCGAAATCAAGTGGTCGCCTGTTAATTGCAGAAGATTATGTTGAACAGGTTCGGGCCAGCTTTCTGCATAGTCTGAAGAAATCAACGGGAATTGCAGCTAAGGAGCTATCAATGCCGAAAACAACAGTGTGGAAGGTTCTGTGTAAGCATTTGGTGTTTAAACCATACTACATCCAAATGGTACAACAATTATTGGGGTGAAGATCACAGGTGCTGGCTTGATTTCTGTCTACAGTTACAAGACTTAATGAGTTCCGATGATCATTTCCTGGAAAAGGTGCAGTTCAGTGACGAAGCAACATCCCACGTCAGTGGTGCGGTAAATTGTTGCAATGTCAGAATATGGGAATCTGGAAACCCACATGCCTATGTGAAGCATCAATGTGACTCTCCTAAAGTCAATGTATTTTGTGCAATCTCCAGTCAGAAAGTGTACAGTCCATTCTTCTTTGCTGAAGAAACCGTTACTGGCATGACATATCAGGACATGCTGCAACTGTGGCTACCGACGTTCATATTCCAGCAAGACGAAGTCCTACCCACTTCCACTGTGAGGTTTATCAGTACTTGAACAGTGTTACCAGGACGTTGGATAGGGCGTGCATCTGGAAATGAACAACCAATGACGCTATGGCCCCCCGAAGTCCCCTGACATTATGCCCTGTGATTTTTTTCTTTGGGAATATGTCAAAGACTGGGTATTCATCCCACCATTGCCACCTGACCTCGCTGATCTAAAGGCACAGATCATTGCAGCAGTGAAGAATATTGATGCATCCATGTTGACGCGTATGTGGCAAGAACTTGAATATCATAACAACGTGTGCCGTGTTACCTGTGGTGCACACATCAAACATCTCTAGTTGTGAAAAAAAACTTTTTCAGTTTTCCTGTGGCTGTGAACAATTCCATTAAGGTAGGTCCTTTGGTTTTCTTGTTAGAAATGTTTGTAATCACGGCGAACATCATGAAACGCCCCGTAGATATACATACACATACATACTTGTGACATGAAATGTCAGTTACCTACCCTGACAGCATGCAAGTTGCAGTATGTGATAACATGGGCACCCACATAAACACACAAACCAAACACACACATACCCAAGGCCTGAACTTGGGCTATACATATATACACCCAATGCCTCAACTCCCAACTTAATGGATTACATTTTTTGTTTGGCTTATGTATGTTGGCAAATGTCACTTGAGCTTCTATGAGCATGACATACCATATATTCTCGAATCTAATCTGCACCCAAACCTAATCTGCACTAGTTTTTGCTGATTTCTTAAATGAAAAAAAAGTTAGTTCGCGATTCTAATCTGCACCTTTCCTTCAACCGCCCCTTGCCTACAAGGCAGACTGATTGAATAATATTGGATGTTACCAATGCTTTAACTGTTATCCGATGCATAAGCAATGCTTTGGATGGATCCGAAGATGACATTCTATGGGAGGACGATGGTGAAAATAAAGATGATAATGACTCGGTGACAGATAACGATTCAGTTATGAGTGATAACAGCAAGTCTGACGAATAATAAATTATAAATATTATATATTACAAATAATAAATAAAATAATTATTGTATTGTACTGTTCTTACGGCACGTACAGCGGCTCTATCATTTTTCCAAAATCCAGCTCATGACCGCGAATCTAATCCACATGCGATTCTAATCCGCATCTGATCTTTTAGCCCTCTGAAACTGTAAAAAGGGTGCAGATTAGATTCGAGAATATATGGTAATATGGTAAAAATTATAAAAATGAATACAAAGCAGAAATGGTGGCAAGTATTATGATTCCACTGCATGTCCACTAACAAATATTCCTTTGATTAACAAAATAATACTTCACATAACTGATGACTGAATTGCAAGCAGTTAAGTCAGAACAAGAATCAACTTTGCCACTGTTGTACATTAGCATGTACACCATACCAAAAAGCAGTCATCAACTGACAGTTATTCTCTTCTTCACTGGTTAAGAGTTGTGTCTTAAATCTTTGTTTCCGTTCAAATATTGCTATGTATATATGCCACAGGACAATGCATCTCTTTATACATGAATACTAAGCTACATCCATAACCAAAACTGCAACTTGGTTGGGTCAGCTTTTAAATTAGGTGGAAATGTAAACGGTGTAACAACAAAGGATACATGTAAGATCCAAATTAAATCCATCTTGCGTGTATCTCTTCCGTCTCTTACTAACGAGACCCTTGATTGGATTGGTCATCTTCATGTTCGACATGGTGTTTGCCATCCTTATGTAAGGTGAGTACTGGCAAATTTCTTTAGAAGATGAACCCAGTTCTGGTCTTTGTTCTTCAACACATACATGGAGTGGTGTTGCTGATGCAGAAAAATGTTCAGACTTTACGCTGTTCAGTCTAGACTTTCTGCAAGAAAAGCATAACCCCATAAAAAATCACTGCACAGTTTTCATCGTATGTGACACCAGCTCCAACTTGGACTGTCAACAAGCATTTGTGACGAAGAAGACATCTTTTTCAGTTCACAAGCGCTGATACGAACTTGGAAAAGTTATCGACTCAATTAAATAATCCGGGGCCAACATCGGTGAGCAATCTGTCACGCTTCTTCGCTCAGTTAAGCATAAATCACCACCGCACAGCCATTTAATTAATGTCTCCTCGGTACTACTTCACTCCTACGTATACATTACATCATAATGACGATCCTTCTAAAATTCAGTATGAAATTCACAATGTGTCAACAGTATTTCAATTCAATCCTACTCAAAACGAAGCATGAACTAATGGCGTCTCTGCACAGAAGCCTCTCCGTCTTTTCTACAACATGATTAACACAGCACGTAGATCCACACACATATGGCGACTCGCTTGCATTTGAGAAAGTGAAATCGGAAATGAAATTTCCGAACACAGGCAGTGTCGCAGACGATAGTAGATGCAGTTTATACATGGGTCAACGTGAAAATGAATGCGATGGCCAGTTAATAATCTTTATGTGTGTTGCAGCGTGATGTACTATTGAGGATTATCTCAATTTTAAAACAACGGTACATTAAAATACCCACTTCCTTTTGTAAGTGTGACCGACATATGTTACTCCACATTTATATTACAAAGTTGGCAATACTCCGTGACGAGAAAGACATTCTAGAATTCACATCAAAAGAAAAGTGAAGCACAAATCACGTACAGAAGGTGTTTATAATATGCATTCATTAATTCCACTTCCGTGCGCAGTCTTTGTAAATTTAATATTACGAAACATATGTGATCTGTGATTCCTATTTTCGCTGTTGACACTGTGGGAATATCACCAGCTCTTATCCGTGCTGTCAAAGTTCTGTAATAATTGTGGAGCGTCTGCCAATGGTCTTGCGAAGCAAATTTTGAACATCGAATTATGATTGAAATACAATATATCATAATCACAAAAATAGGTAATAATTGATGTAATTGAGGACTAGCATATTATTCGAAGACAAGTGTGAGTTTATTGCCTGTCGAAGTGCGGATTTTCACGATATTTACACGTAGAGAAAACCTGTTATTCCTTTATTCACCTAAGATTTTGCTGAAAAAAACTATGAGCAGAGTCCTTCTTCACAAGCTAACAGGTCCTCTGCTTGTGAAGAAGTCCCCCTCATTGTATGGAAACCGACGGTTTATTACTGTATTCACAAGAGCCCGCCACTGCTCCATATCCTCAGATCAATCCAGTCCGTACCCACATCCCACTTCATCAAGAACCATTTTAATATTATGTAATATTTTCCTGTGCCCCATACACGCTACATGTCTTGCTCATTTCATTCTTATTGATTTGATCACCAGAAGTATTTGGTGATGAATACAAATCATTAAGATCCTCCTCTTGCAGTCTTCTCTGCTGCATTGCCTCTTCCCTCTTAGGCCGGAATGCCATCACCCTATTCTTGAAAACCCACAGCCTGTTTTTCTCTCTCGTTGTTTAACGAAGTTTAATACTTATACAAACAGACAAAATTATAGTTCATTGTACTTTTAGATAGCATTCTGGAAGTCAAGATCTGCACAGAATGATGAGATTTTGCTGACCACTTAGGATGTACTGCTTTATTCAAATTTTATTTATATTATCATAAACAATCACTGTGCAGACTGCATGTGTTTACTACTTGTGACATGCATTTATTATGTAATTTCAGATGATGTTGGTACATTGTCACATTTCAAGACATGAACACTGAATGGTAAACTGATTATCAAATGACACATCTTATATAGTGACATTTACTGAAATGTGGATGCTGTTTTTCATTTGCATTAAATTACTGTATATGCTCTCTACAAATTAGAAATAATGCCATTCCTGTTACACATCCTTCCTTCTTGACTGACATACTGCACGTGATACATGTTTGTTGGCCCATATGCTGCATTTCGCACACTGCTTTCTACTGGCCTGAGCACTTTAATGGCAAAAACTCTTATCCAGATCGCAAAACGAAAGCCACTAATACACATCCAGGCAGGGACTGGGGAAAAAATCAGCTGGCTATGATGTCATTTTTATTTCAGTCATTAGTCAAATGACCAAGATATTATGGCACAATTAAGATAAATTTTGAACTTCCTCTTCTCTGCCCCAAATAATGGGTGTTGTTGCGGTATGCAGGCCACATTGAGCTACAAGATTTGAGGTTGGGCCACAAAATTTTAAAAGTAAATAAAAATGTGTAATACTATAAAATATGATACCATAAATAAAATAATCACTTGTTAATTCCAAATATGAACTAGCTAATCCAGTAAGGCACTCGTAAAATATCTCACCTCTAATCACACTTTCCAGAAAACTCTGCATTCTTCATTTCCACTTGGGTTTATTAAAGTCAGTTTAAAATTCTGCCTTGGTGTCACACTTGTTGTAGGAGGCAAATTGTGATCTGTTTTGATCTTTCACAGCCGTCATTCTATTTCGTAAGTTAAAAACATTTCCCACAAATATGTGTTTCAAAATGTACTTAAATTTTAATTTTGGTTTGCAGTTCCAAAAGCCAGTTTCATGTGAAAAGCTTTCCTACTGTCATACAGTGGCCATTAAATTGTTTCTCCCTTGTAGCATCATATTCAATTAATTTAGGTGCTTCATAATAACAATGGAAAACAGTAAATCTTATTGCCATTTCATTTTGCTAACATCTTGTTACATTTCCAAAAATTTAATAATTTCACTTACCAAATCATAAAATACAGAACATTTACTTTATCACTAAGCAAAGCACAGCAGCTTTATCACACATAAGGCCTACACCTGCCACGATATCCCACATCTTATTTTGATAGTACCCTATTTAAAAGACTTTGAGAAAACAGTTTCTGTCACTGTCAGATCCCAAATGATGCAGACCTGCATCTGAGACTTCACTGTGTGGTAAGAGACTGGTTTGCTTTGCAAATCCAGATATGCCCACTTTCACTACACCACTGACTTCATTCAAAATTAAGAAGCAGATGTGTCTCTCAATGACAGAGAACTTGTATGGAGTCAATATAACTAGTTCACAGCCATTTTAATGCAAATCTGTAGTAACGAGGAGAAACTACAAGACATAGCACATCAGCTTTAGTTAACTGTGCCTGTTTACTTTTAGTTTAGTTACACCCTTCAATTGCAGAGATAATAGTGTTGAACAAATAGAAAGTCAGGTTCTACAAACAGAAGTTGACATAGAGTGTAATAACTAATACTAATACAATAAAAGGAATGATAATATTACTATTCAAGATGTCTTTCTATAAAACCCCAATAATGGTAAAATGTGTGTGAGTGAAGGATAATCAGTTGATGCATACATGGTTGCTACATATGGTGACTCCTGTTCAGTAAGTTGAAATATAATAGAGCACAATATAGAGCATTGTAATGCTGACAAAATATTTCCAGTGAACATAATGCGGAGCAACAGTAACATTGATGTGAATGTGTATGACTGTAGTAGACTATGTGTTATTTCCTGAAAGGTACATCAAGAACAGATCGTGATGCAATCATGAATGATCACTTGGATGTTAACGGATTTTTTTCATCAAGAAAGAACTTATTTGCTGTTTTCACCTCTTGAGCAGTTACCATTATAGGCAAATACTGTCAGTTTAATAAGAACAAACTTTACTACTATATAATCCATGCTAAGAGGCAAATTATGTGGCAAAAATTATAACAAAACTATATGCTTTCAGGCTTATAATTGATTATCCATTATGGCACAAATTTAATTTGAGAACTGTAAATATATACTAGTCAGGAAGTTATAAAATATTCCAGGAATCACTATAGTTCAGTTTCACATGTTTGGCAAATAACATCATTCAACTATTGGATCTGCTGTGGTTTCTATTGTACCATGTGTACTTTCAACCATTCCACAATATAAACGGAAGTGTTTGAGTAGTTAAGCACTAAGAACAAGAACTATAATCAAACATAAAAGAGTCCCCTGCAGGGCCAGTGCAACTGAAATACAAGAAAATGTAAAGAGACCACTATCTGCAGTATATTCAAGGTGGCACAAGTATGGCAGATTCATTAATAACAACACATTCAATACAATGGTGCATGCAGAATAAAAAGACATGACAGTGAGAGCATTAGTGGCAAAGTCAACAAAAAAGTGCAAATGCTGTAATAGTGAAAAACATGGGTATGCACTCATAAACAGCACAATACATATTACTGCAGCTAGGAGACAAAAACTGATAGGGAAAAGGTTACGGCAAAAGGTTCCAAACAAACATTGTAACAACACACACATAATTTTAACTCATACAACATAAAGATTGAAAGTACATATTATAAATGGTAGAAATCTCAACATATAACCCTTTGGCACCGAACGACATATATATGTCATGCAGTGAGCCCTTTAAATGGCCGAACGGCCATTAAAGTGGACTGGGGGGGGGGTTTAATTCCACCGTGAAAGAAAAAATTCCGGTGCCAAAGGGATAATCTGCCAAAGATGTAAAAGAGCTTTGGCATAGACAACAATGATGATCATATGCTAGTGTGTCAAAATGCATATGTCACAATACTTTCTGTGATGCATAGTTGTGATAACAAATTGTTGGTATTTGATCAAAATATATTAAATCAACACAAAAATTCATAACACATTTTATGAAGCTGAACGTACACCTCAGCAATTATATGGTCATTTAATCTTTGGCACTGACAGCCATCAATTTAGACGAGTGGATGTTATACAAGGAGGATGTGCCCATACCAGTTAATGGCACTTAGAAACCCGTATTTTCAACAGGACTGTAGCATTTCTTGGGGTTGACACACTTGTGGTGGTAATGATGCATCACAGATTGAATGATTTTTTTATTTCCAAAGTGCTTATAGTAGGACACAAAAATTATTCGGTGGAAGACAAACATTCATTTTCTTCCCTACTTACATAATGGGAAATTTGTGAGAATACAGCATATAAAACATGAACTTGTGCAGAAACAATCTGAAAACTAGTACCCAATACTATAAAAGAAAATCATTCACTCAACAGGCATATGTCACCAACAAAAGGATATCATACATCTGTGGTCTGAAATGCTTCTTGTGTCACGAAAAACAGTTGCATCTTTCCATATCCTCAAGAATGTACACGAGGAGGGTCTTACAAATGGCCTGGTGTGTGCTGTCAACAACTCTGCATAAGATGTCACTTGCGGTGGAGGCTGACTGTATCTCTGAGTATGGATTGTGTAGCCTGGGATGCAATGTACCAACGTTGCACAGCACGCATGTGCAAGATGCCCCCTGCACATTACTAGCAGGTGTAAGAGGTGTCAAGACAGTTCTCGTATACTATACTGCTTTCATAATAACAAGTCTATGATAATTAATCCCTAAATCCTGTCTAGTCCATATCTAATTTAGGCAAATGCAAACCACCAGTGTATAATTTTGATTCCTTCATTTTGTTCAGAGATAAAATAAGATCGTCCATCATGATTGGTCGCAATGCATCATGGAATTCTTCTTCTGAATCACCTATTACAGTCAGTGATGATGACTGACTTGTTCCAGCTTCCTGTCTGAAGACAGAAAACCATGGCAAAAATAAATATCTGTTCATGGCAATAATGGCAAAAAAATATAAATGATCACATAAACATTTGTGTAGTAATAGTGCTTAGAAAAGATACAAAATAAAGGTACTTTCATCATGGGTCTTCAGTTTCTGACCAAGAATGATAACATTTGCATATGTATACTACAAGCAAATGTAATACTTCTCTTACTTGCCTCTGACTAGTTACAATACGGAAATCCGTGAAATTTTTAAAAAGTTTCAACTGTACATTTCACTTCCAAACAAATGAATGACATGGATAGAATTCAAAATGATAGAAGATGGTTTCTTTAGCTTTGAAGAACAGTTACAAATATGCTTTGAAGATGAAATCCTATGAGTTTTATGAGAAATGACATTGGTATATGGTTTTTAGGAGGGATTATACAATATGCATAATGCTATAAGGGAATTTTTCCTTCCAGAAATCAGCCTGAAATAAAAAATGGCAACTGACTACATTCTGAATCATTAGTGGATACTAGCAATAACATAAGATATAATAGTAATAGTAACATACAAATCCACTTACCCTCTTCCAGATTCCACTTTCATGTAATCTCGAACCCTATACACTGAAGCATCACGGCAAACTTCCCTTAGATCTGATCCTGAGAAATTTTCTGTCAGTTTTGCCATCCTATTAAGGTCCAAATCTTCGGAAGTGGGTTCATTTTGAAGGATAAGATGCAAAATTTTTTGTCTCTGCATCATATTCTACATCAAAATACAAAATGTAATGCATCAGGCTGTTCAAGGAGATTCAGTCATTCAAGCATACTGTACAAAACCGATGGACACAATTAATGCATGATGGAGTTCAAATGAAAAAATGTTTTTATTTTGTGGTTCATTTAATGATGTCATCAGTAACTTGAACTGTACAGCAATGAATGAAGACTACTGCTGTGCTATCAAATGCTTATATTGCTTTAAAGCAAAAATAACTTGACACAGTCACCTTGTTTCTAAATACACTTCTTTTAATGATTCACCAAAGCCATGATGCCCTGTAGAAAACTTTGTATCATACAGCATGCAGCCAGTTTTGCATCCCTATCAGTATCAAAAGTGGATTCACTTAATGCACAATTTGGCAAGTGAGATGCATGTGTGAAACTTTCAATGGATGGTTTTTTGACTGCAGAAACCACTGGCCAACAGGTCTGTGCCACAGTAAGTTGGCTCAAGCAGTAGTGTTTCTGATTTGTATTTATGAGGTGCCTGTTTTGAATCTTGGCCAAGACACCAACCATCCTGACTGAGGGACTGTGTGGTCTTCCTCAGTCCCTTTAGGCAAATGCTGATACCATAACTTAAATTTTTAATTATCTCTGAACCACATACTAACTTACACACCAGACCTGACTTATCAACATGTGTGTGCTGGATGCTATGTCATACTCAGAAACATGCTTTCACCAACATAGCAAAGTAACTGCTTCCTGTAATACATGTGTTTCACAGTATATTTTTTTGGGTCCAAAGATTCCCAACAACCTCCTGATGAAAATAAAAGTAAATTTATCCACCCACATGCTTTCCTGCAGGCATATTGAGTGTAACTTGCACAAGAATGTTTTTGGTTAACAGCTGTACAAAAAAACAACACACACATTTCATGTCCAATACACTTTTTCCATAAGTCTTATGGCTCTGAAATGACTAAAGATCAGCACTTTTCAGGTTGTCATCTAAAAGCTCATGGAATGTGGATGCAGTAAGAAAGTAAAGGTCCAATATTGTTATTCAAAGTTTACATTTCCTAATTTCTTTTCCTCTGGGCAGAACAGCTGCAACAACATGCACTGGAGAATTTAAATGACCATTGATTTTTTAAGTATACTTAGAGCTTAGTAACTTTTGAAGAAGCAGAAAGAGATGTGAATGTAAGAGCCTAATTCCTAATGTGATGGATTTTTAGAACTAGTGCCAGGATGGTACAAATGTATCTATCAATGTAGTTGGGAATTATTTGGGGGGGGGGGGGGCAACTTTAATGGAATAAATTAGGTACATTTAACACTGCTAAGAGTACTCATTTAATTTTTATGACCTGGGGACTCTTACTGTCCGAACATCCTGTATAAATATATCAACTACAGTTTCCTATATAATTTTATGAATTCTGAAATAAAAGCAACAAGTAGGCTGTGGAAGTTTAAATAACTTCTGGGCATATGAAATAAAGACATGTAAATGTTCGCAGTTAGTGACTTGTCAATAAGAGTACCAGATAAACAAGCAACATTTATGGGGAAGGTGTGCATTAAAGTTGTGGTATCATTTCAGACAAAATAAATCACTCAGAACTCGACTAAATTACCGAAATCAGTATCATCATAATGGTCTCTCAAATTGTAATGTGATCTTACAAAAGGGGCAACGATTAATTCATTAAAAAAAATTCAACATTCATAAGAAACTCACTGGCAAACCTATATGAAATGTTGCTGGCATTCTCCTAAGAATTGCTCTGTCTAGGTCCTGAGGTCTGTTTGTGGCTCCCATAACAATGACCGTGCAGTCTGGATCAGTGATAAGGCCATCCCACAATGACATAAACTGTGCCTTCATCATGGCAGTTGCCTCATGATCATGTGAGTTGCGATTTCTCAAGAATGAATCTGTAAAATATATTAGATATACAGAATAATTGTATCCTTTGAAAGTGTGACAAAGTTTAAATATTTGGGAACAACCCTAACATTTCAGTATGTTCATGACAAGATTAAGAGCAGACTGATCTATAGGAATGCCTGCTACCTTTCTGTCCAAAATCTTTTGTCTTCCCATTTGCTTTATAAAAATATAAAGATTACAATATACTGAAATGTAATTGCCCATTGTTTTAGATGTGTGTGAAACCTGGCCTCTCACTTCAAGGGTAGATATAGGCTGAGGATGTTCATGAATACAGTGCTGAGGAAGATACTGGTTATTACGATGAACAAGCGAACAGGGGACTAGAGGAAACTGCATAATGATGAGCTTCATAATTTGTACTCCTTACCAAATATTATCCAGGTGATGAAATCAAGAAGACGGATATACATAAAGCACGTGACACATGGAGGACAGGACAGGTGCATACAGGGTTTTGGTGGGGTAATCTAAAGCAAAGAAATCACGGAAGTCACAGGCATAGATGGGAGGATAATATTAAAATGGATCTTAAAGGTAGAGGATGGGAAGGTATGGTGTGGATTCATCTGGCTCAAAGTATGGGTAAGTGTCAGGTTCTAGTTAACACGCTAATAAGTGTTCCATAAAATGTGGGGAGACTAGCAAAGGAACTACACCCTCCTCAGAAACAACTCTGCTTCATGGAGTTAGTTACCTTCACAGGGTTGACTTACCGCTTCATAAATAAATACATCAACTTACCTATCTCATCAATAAAGATAATACATGGTTGCAACTTCACAGCCAGTGTGAAGACAGCTGCTGCCAATTTCTGACTTTCTCCATACCATTTGTCAGTGAGCATTGATACATCCAAGTTAATAAATCGTGTACGTGCTTCACTAGCCGTTGCTTTTGCTATCATGGTCTTCCCACAACCTGGGGGTCCATGCAATAGCACACCTACGAAATACAGCAACAATTTATCCATGGAAATGTACATAACAAGATGGGTGATGTACATATAATGTAACATGGAGGCATGTTCATACAACCATTGTTGCAGTGGAAAAGCAATAAGTATTACATATTCTGAGTGTATGTTTGCAGCCTTGGGTACCCAACATGCAATGCACATGTGCCATATTGTCATCTGTGACCTGTCTAGCTCGATAACAATTTTCCACATTATCTCACAAATGGCAAGAACTTAGAAAAATATATTTAACACAAAATGTGTGCTTTGATTTTAAAAAATACTTAACACAAAATGTGTGCTTTGATATTCTCTACAGCTTTTTTCTGAAACATCTCTCATTCTAAGAAAAATTCAGTGAAATATGACCAAAAATGTACATTGGTCTTCATGCAAAGTACCCATTATTCTTGTAAGATTTTAATGAAACATGAATTTTGTTTACAGCCTTTTGGAAAGTTTCTCAAATATCAAATTTAATGAAAATTTGTCCAGTGGGAGTCGAGTTGTTCAATGCAAACAAACTGACAGACACGGCGAAGCTAACAGTCACTTTTTACAATTATGTGACTGTGCCTAAAAATGTGTCACACTGAATACAATATGTTAAAACATAGTTTATAGGCATTATTTACAAATTAAAAAAGAATACTTTGTATTGAAGTCATGTCTGGATGTCTGTCTGTGACCTAGTATGAGGGTCTAAATCACTGTATAAATTTTGTTGAAATTTAACACAGGGAAATTCCAGTAAAATTATTGTACAGTTCTTACGTACGGTCATAATGATTCATAGTACAGCCTATTTCCTGTAAGGCCAGAAATTCCCTTCTTTGTGTAGTACACAAACTGTTTCACTAATGTTCTTGACATTTTATATGGTACACCTCCACCAAAAGTAATCCAGCAATTTGAATTTGCGGCCACAATGATCCATAATAAAGTTCAGTTTACACAAGGACACAAATCAGTTTTTCCAAGTATACCACAAACACTTCTACATTTTGTTCAAATTTAATATTGGTGACTCCACTAATTTGTATTTCATTACTCGTTCAGAGTATGTACATACCTTTCGGAGGTTGTGTGAGATGTGAATCAGCAAACAACTCCTTCTTCTGAATTGGTAAGATAACAGTCTCCCTCATCTCCTGAATCACATCATCCAAGCCAGCAATATCTGCCCATGATATAGGTATTGTAGATGGATCAACCAAATGTCCAGCAATCATCATCTCATACTCTGTTAACTACAAAACATTACTGTCCATCACATATTTAGTACAACCACATCATTTAGATTCAATCACTAACAAGTTTCTTCAAAGTAAATAGCTTCATATAATTCAGAAGTCATATGGTAGTTAAAACAAACATGTTCTCAATACTTGGTAATGTATAATACCATTACAAACCTCTAATTTCAGTCTCTTACATTCAATTCCAAGACACCGTAACTTCTCATCGGCCTGAAAGAGATTAAAACTTCTGTAAATTAACGTAGCCACTGTACAAAATTATTCACCACAGCATGCTACAAAAATTAGCTGTCGAAGTGTTTCTACCTTCCTCACATTTCCAAAATTACAGTATATGTCAAGTGCTTGGTTACAGAGTTATACACATACAGGTTACTAAATTTTATGCTATATTACACTACAAGTAAGAACATCACTTTCCTTTTGGTTACTTTTAATCTAAAAAGATATTCTGACATATTTCAGTCTTGAATGTAAGTAAATGCTAACTTATGTTTCTAAGCTATGTCACAGATATGGATGTAAAACACCATACACTGTAGTGCTTTAATTTAGAAGAAAACTTCAGTTCAGTTTTCAGATTGATGGCTGGCTATTATTGTAGAATCTTCTTGGCTTCATTCAGTCTCTCCATGAAAAAATGGTAGAACCCAGTTATAATGTCATCGATGGAAACATACAAGTTGTTTCATTATAAACACATGATGCTCTAAGCAAGGTGCATGCTAAAGTGAAGGAAAAATATTTCAGGACAAAATACAGGCCTGCAGGCATATTACTTAATGTAAATGCTATGATCTCTATGAAATGTAAATTACAATTAAAATTCACAAATAAACATTACTCTTATGATTTTAAATTTCCATACAGGTTGAAACAAAACAATATGTTAGCATAAAATTAAAATTTACGAAGAACTCATTTATCATGAAAAGAGGACTGGTACACTGTCGCTTCTCTCCTGCTTAAAACACTCAAGCAATGCCTCATCGTCAATTCATTCAGGCTTTTGAGATCACATTATTCTCAATCCATTCTGTTCAAATACACTAACGATCTTGATTCTGTTTGTCCAAATTGTTTGCATTGTAGAATTTAAAAGACTGAATACCCAACACATTAGTTTTGTTTTTTTTTACTTTCTATTTCTCTGATCACTCTAACTTTTTCTTGGAAGCTCTAAACCTTAAGTTGGTGAACATGGCCAAGTTATCAGTCTAACAGTCTCCTGTTAATTGCAAAAGTATAAAAGTAGAGGAAGACTTTATGCACAAAGTGAATTACCATTACTATTATCATTTCCAGGCCTGGAATTTACATAGTTACCGGACAGAGTTAGACAGCATTCCTTCTCAAGGAAAAGGAGATGGTTGAATTCTCAGAGTAACCTACTACTTGGAAAATTACACTGGAAGACATGGCTAGCAATGTCATAGTATCTGAGGTAGATGCTCTTATATGTGTCACACTAAGCAAGGCAGAAAAATATGTGCCTTATTGGTAATTAGTTGGTACCACTAAATGTATAACATTATAGCTGAGGTGTCACACTCACTGAGGTTGTTATAACAGATTTCAATTGTACTTGGACATTACATTTTGTGCAGCAAAAACTTGCACGTGGAGTCAGTTCTACTAATCCTGCTGAACACATAACCTGAGAACTAATCATGCTGTTCTCTGCTCCACTTTATTCTCTGATAACGATTCTCTCTTTATTTAGTGAACACACCAAAATTCAACAATAATGGAAAATGGGTTCATGGCACTGCAGGTGGACCACTGATGAATGTGCACTGCTTCCAGGTGGCCTGGATGGTCAGCTGGAGAGTGGTTATCTATTTATATGAGAAGTTCTTGTGATACAAAGTGTACTACAGTATTCAATATGTATCACCATTTGAAGAACTTCAGACTTATCAGCTCAACTCATATTCTGCCATCCTTGCCTACTGCTGTAGACCACTTGTACAGGGTTAACCCACCTATGACTGTGTAACATGACGCTAATGTAAAGCCAGTAAGACAGACATCTCTGTGAAATTCATCAAGTTGTGATATGGAACTTAAAGGTAGTGTGCATTATGTATCAGTGTATCTTTGCCTATTTACACTCTGTAACATGAAACAACACAACTGTTAACAGTTAGTTCATATAAAAAATCAGTATCAATGCTAAACATGCATACAACTATGTAATTCTAAACAGTATTTATAAAGAACATTTACAGTTTGGTTAGGTGGCTCAATGTGAGCCAATGCCACATCATAATCCCCTCCCCCCCAACAAGAAAAAAATACGGACAAAATACATCTCACCTGAAGCCAACTCTCCAAGGACACACACCTACATTCAATCAACTGGGTTCATAAGAACTGCATTAAACAACACAAACACACCCTGTTTTATCTATTTTAACAATAATTTGAATTTTTTAAAACAATATATAATCCAACACTATATTACAACAAGGAGAACCTATCATATTAACCATAACATCAAGTGCTTTCACCTTTGCAGATAAACAGTTTATTGAGTATTTTACTAGTAATCTTTGAGACACCCGGATGATGGTCGCCAGTACGACTGAAACATGCTGATGATTATCAATTCACTCATTCAATTTATTTTCCATATATCCATATACAGGTAAAGTACCAAGGATGTGGAAATTGTCAAAGTAGTTGTATAAATAACTGTTAAAAATACAGATGTCAAATGCTTAAATATAATTATAATATAATGGTGATATAGTTATTAACAATTATAACATCAGATCAATTACAATTAAGTTGTGTGAGTTGTTACTAGTATCGTACACTATTAATAGGGTTAAAATAATTACAATTAAGATGTGTGTTGTTATCAGTATCATATACTATTAACAGGGTTAAGATAATGTATCAGTGAATCAGCTTCTTAAGGTTTATATTCTTCTGTCTTTCTTATGTTCATAATATTCATTCATTGAGTAGAAAGAATAATGATATATGAACTTCTTCAGTGTGGATTTAAAATATTTATGATCATTAGTCAAAACTTTAATATATTGAGGAAGGTGGTTAAAAACTTTTATACCTGATATATAAGCTCCAATATGTAACAAAATACATTTTACCAAATTGCATTCTTTCATTTGCTACATATTATATCTCACCTTCTTTTTAGCTGATTTCTTTTGCTTGTTGGTGGGATCTAGTTGAGAAATCATCCACCTTACACTAAAAAACGTAACACCAGTCAAAACTGCAATTCTAATGATTATACCAATGACCTCCGAGTGAGAAATTGTTTGTGTATCAACCATATTTCCAACAGACGTTACTGTACGGAAAAGTACATACAAAGCACATAAAATCAATTTATCACTCACACTCGGGCTATACACACAATCCACCAAAAATTATAATATCCGGCTCTTACGGTCCTCAAGCCCACACCTTGCCGCTTTACGGTCTGTACAACAGATGATTTGTGTTCTATCTTTGCATTTGATTGGGTGGAAAAAATACTTCGGTTTCAGTAGCTGGTGTCATGGATTAGAGTTTAGATACGTAAGTCAATGATAACTTGGTCGCTGACATTGCGGGAGGAAAGGAAGCTGAGGGTGTTTGAGAACATGGTGTTGAGGAGAATATTTGGACCTAGGAGGGACGAGGTATCGGGGGAACGGAGGAGACTGCATAACGAGGAGCTAAATGATTTGTACTCCTCACCCAATATTGTGTGGGTGATAAAATCGAGAAGAATGAGATGGGCTGGACATGTGACGCGTATGGGTGAGGAGAGGAGGGTGTATGGTTCTTGGTGGGGAAAGAGACCACTGGGGAGACCTAGACGTAGATGGGTGGATAATATTAGAATGGATCTCCAGGAGGTGGGATGTGGGTATATGGACTGGATTGGGCTGGCCCAGGATAGAGACAGGTGGCGGACACTTGTGAGTGCGGTAATGAACCTTCGGGTTCCGTGAAATGAGGGAAATTTCTTGACTAGCTGCAAACCAGTTAGCTGCTCAAGAAGGACTCTGCACCATGGAGTAAGTAAGTATTTAAGTCAATGATAGTCCGTGGCAACGCGGCTACTCGTGCTGCCATCCATTAACTCGAGTAAATTGAAACATTGGGAAACAGTGCCTCTACTGGTACTTCCGAGTACTATACTTATTAAGCTTAACACGGAATACACCACTAATCCTACAACTGACTAACAAAATAAGTTGGTGATAAATACGTTATGCGCCAAATTCATTTAAATTAATACATGATTGGTTGAACTCTGATCCATGATTTGGTGACTGCATCTTGCCATCTATAAGGTGAGGTAAATTTAGTCAAAAACACAACTATAAAATATATGACTAAATGATTGTGTTTATTAGCAATGGAAAAAAACTACATGTTTCGGCCTATAGCGGCCATCTTCACGTTTTGATAACTTTCTTGCTAAAAGAGTTTTATATAGTACGCCTAAACCGCGTGGTGATGTTGAGATCTCATCATTTTCCGTGCTTTTGTTAAGCTAAATTTGGAGGGATGTCTATTGGGTTAACGAATTTGTAGGTAGCTGGGTGTGGATTTTTCCAGTTGGGTAGGTATAGGGTTAGGAAGAAAATGTGAGAGTTAGTCCGTGTAAGGAGAGCCACGGTAGCGGAACCTCATGTAATTAATACACGTCGTTCGGTACTGGTCACGGTTATCACTCGCTGCAGGATACGGATCCGTTTACAGGTGGCACAGAACAAGCAGAGGGTAGCAGGCACGGGCTGCGATGCGGGATTGAAGTCCCGGGAGGAAGAAAAGTGATTTCTCTTTCCCAGAAGGTTCAGACCGACCTTGAGGAAGGCACAGCTTCCTATTCAATGAGTATCGGTGCTCATTCCTGGGAGCAAAGTGGCCGTGGCGTGAGGTTGATCACTCACCTCCAGCTGGTGTGGAGGTTGGGAATGCGTAATGCCGTAACTCTTCTCATATTCATAACTGGGGGCTGGGGAGGGGTGTAACTACACCACCAATATTGTTTCTACCCAAGTTTGCTGGGCTACTGAATTGATGGGGCAAATAAAAAAAGTGGGGGAGAGTGGTGTATGTAAATTCAAA
>Ga0131853_10003432_pt1 | contig 28432 bp, 17 predicted proteins | sample TergutLab28metaG_FD_92764 | JGI IMG/M metagenome (GOLD analysis project Ga0131853, IMG submission 92764) | Labiotermes labralis P1 segment gut microbial communities from Petit-Saut dam, French Guiana - Lab288 P1 (version 2) (version 2) | ecosystem: Host-associated > Arthropoda: Insects >...
TACCTCTCAATATTATCGCAACAGATATTCTCCAATTGTTTCAAAATACTAGAAATTTTGAAGATAGCCTAAACTTAACGTATTCATTATTTCCTTTTGCAAGAGGAAGCTTCAATTCTGGATGGATTACTTAGATCTATCGGATTAACTGATATTATTCCAGATCCCAATTCTCCTGGTTGGGATAAGCCCGTGCCATTCAGGTATTTTAGATGTGAGGAGGGATAGTATGAAAAAACTTATTGAAATTTTTGTAAAGATTTTCGTTAGAGTTCTTACTATAATTTTAATTATTACCATTTCAGTGGGGGGTAGCTATGATATTTAATCCTGTTTCTAGGACAAATGAAGGAGTAATAGGCACAGCTATGGACGAAGTAATCCGTATAACTGAAGAAAATGAAAGGTGGAGCAATATTGTTGTTCGCGAGAACTCTGGGGTTGTGTTAAATCCCGTCAATATGTTCCCAGTTAATAGGCCTTCCACTGCCCAAGATGCCTATATAATAGGAGAAAAGTCTATTCGTGTTCATTTAGGAAGAGCATTTCGTATAAACGATGTATCAGCATTCTTTGCCTTCGATAAATATGGTAAGTTAATTGAAATATTTGTCCACAGAAGCTTGGCTTTATAATAAAGAACGGCTGAGGAGAAATATACTTATTCCAAACTTATTACCATCAACTATCCAGGCAATTCTGCAAAGTGCTGGATTTACAACTTCATTAACAACTAACATCCATGCACAACAACTTATACAAAAAGGGTTGTTTTCTGCTCAGAAGCAACTATGTGCAAGCGGTGAAATCTAGAATCATCAAGTTTAAGATATGTTGTAAGTAAGCTATACAAAGAATCTAAATGAATGGAGATAAACCTATATGAAAAAATTATTAAGTAGGTGGGGTCTGCATTAATATTAGCTTCTTGTGAAGATACAAGTGTGACAAATGCTGCTACCTTAATCTAGAGTAGAGTATCTCATAAGGAATCTAGCAGCTTTAGTCACTTTTCCTTAGAATTCCTTTTATTTGAGATGAAAACTTTATAAAAACGACTGCTCTTATTTCTAAAAACAGTCGTTTTTCAATGTCCTCAAATAAATCGCAACTGATTTTTGATACTTTGTCGGTTAAGATTCTACTGAAATTGCTTCCATAAAGTTACGAAGCACAGTAGCAACTTCAGCTCTTGTAGCATTGCCTTGAGGGTCAAAGTTACCTTCACCTCTGCCACTAATAATTCCAACTTCAAACATAGTGTTGACTGATTGTAATGCCCATCCGCTGATTTGATCATTGTCATTGAATGAGCCTGTTCTGATACTTGGAAGCTCTAAGTCCATCACTCTGGCATAGTTACTTAGAATAACCGCCATCTGTTCACGGGTGATATTGTCGTTAGGGCCGAATATTCCATCACCAAAACCAGAAACAATACCATTTGCCGCTGCCCAATTTACACCATTTGCAAACCATTTGTTATTTGGAACATCTGTGAATATCGTATTTCCTTCTGATGGTGTTCCAGCCATGCGGTGTAGAACAGTTACCATCATGCCCCTCGTCATTGTTGCATTAGGACTGAATGTGTTATCAGAAGTTCCACTAAACAAATTGTTTTGATGAGCAAATCTTACAGAATCGAAGAACCAATCGTTTGCACTTACATCCGTGAAGGGATTTACCCATACTGGAGCTGGCTCAAGTACTGATATCGGTGTTGAGGGAGGAACTGGGTCTGGAGTTGGCATTGGAGGTGGAGTATCTTGCACAATAAAATTTACAGTTGAGCTTAGTACGGAGTTATTAAAGTTAGCTCCATCGAAAATTGCTCTAACTCTTATTGTGTGAGTTCCTGCGGGAAGTCCCAAACTAGCTAAATCGAAGCTAGTGCCTGTAATTGTTCCTGTAACTGCTTTACCACCAACATAAATACGATAACTAGTTGCGTTATTTACTGCATTCCAACTAAAAATTGCGTCGTTGATGCGAGGATTAGATGGGGTTGATAATGAAGGGAATGATGGTGTCCATTCTCCGTCGCTGTCATTGTTGCCATCGTCAGGCTGTGTTGATATAGCGGTCCAGTTAGCTGTAGCTGTCACGTTTATATTAGGCATAACAAATCTCGTTGTTGGTTGAGAAGCATTGTCATCAACCGCAAAAGTTACACTTTGGCTAAATGTCCACCCCGAAAAGCTGTAGCCAGTCCTTACCCCCGCACTAATAGTTACAGTAGTACCAACATTTCTGCTGCCTGTGCCAGAAGCTCCAACACCACCATTTAGTATGGTGATAGTACGGGTTGTAACTGGTGGTGAAACAACCACAGGTGTTATGACACCTGTATTGATAGTGAAGGTGTTTGTTGTCGGCAAAAAATAATTCATATTGTTAATATTTGGGTCAATCACAGTGACCGTCACTGTTTTGCCAGTTCCAACATTGGGGTTGTCAAAGGTAGCATTTCTGTTTGAGTAGGTGAGTGTAACAACGTCAGGCGAAATTATACCTGATAAGCCTATTGCCCCAGACAAGGGTGCTGTCGTATTGCCAGCAGCGTATTCCCTTATCGATGTTAAGCTTGACCCATCCCATGTAAGTTGCAATGGTGAAATAGTGAAATTAATTGTGATTGCTTCTGCCATAAAACCTGCTTGATTTAAGGTTATAGTAGCAACATAGTCTCCTGCATTTATAGGTGCGGTAGCACTTGGTCCAAATGGTGTACCATCTCTAGCCACACCACTATAGGAAATAAGAAGGCTTGCTGAGTCAATATTAGCTACATTTTCACCAACGAAGTACACCCCTGATAGATTCACAGGTTTAGTTTCTCTGCTGTAGACGAGGTTAGAATTTGGAGTTGCTCCTCTAATCTCAACAACATCATCCACTACGACCGTTACTCTACGGGAAACTTGGGTAGTTACAGGCAGGGTCAACCACACCGGAGGACTTACCCAGGAGATTGTACCGTTAAAGACGACATATCCCGCTTGAGTTGTGTCGATGGTTTGAGTACCCCAATCAACAGTAAAGTTGGCAGCCTGACTTGTAACGCCTGGTATCGGCACACTTCCGCTTACAGGAAGAATGCTTGCCCCTAAATATCCAGCGGTTGCGGCGGTGTTGCTACCGATGTCGATGAGGGCATCTGCGAAGGTAGGTGGGGTTGTTATACTAATTGGTGTGACGTTGAGAGTAACACCGATTGTAAGTCCGGCACCTAATACATTTGTAACAGAGCCTGCTACTAAATTGCCTGATGCCCCTACCAGCGCATATGTGCTTCCGAGAGGATCAAACAAATGGATTGTAGTCCACGTTACTGGTAAGCTAACTGTCGAGCTGCCGTTTGTTAAGGCATAAATTGTTGTCGGCAACTGCCCTGATGCAATCAATAAAGATATAAGTCCATCTACATTTGTAGCGCTTCTCACATCATATGCCGTCATCGTTATTGTAGTGCCAGCGATTGGGTCTGCTGTGGATATAGCTTGAGCTTGTGTGATTGTAAATACTTCAGGCAGCACGGTTAGTGACAAGTTTGTGCCGCCCGATAAGCTGCCTATCATTAAGGCGTATGTTCCAGCGTTTGCACCCATTGATCTCGCTAGATTACCCGTTAAATTTGCATCTACCACATCATTAGAAGGTGAAGTTGTAAACGTAAATACTGGGTCATCTTGACCGAATAGTTTATACTGTAGTGCATCTGGTGTTATCGTTACAGGCAAAGGTGTTATAGTTCCAGGTGTTGCTAATTCTGTTGTGCTTAACACAAACCTGCCGTCTGCGTAAGCATCTTCTAATGCAATTGTCAAGGTTATTCCCTCGGCACCCACATTAGGGCTGTTAAACACTTGGCTCACAATTCTGATGCCTACATTTACTGGCTGAATAGTAAGCTCGCTCGACAATATCGGCATTGTAATATCAGTATTGCCGTCAAATATCTTCGTTCGGCTAACGCCATGTGCGAATACCTGTATTGTCATCGGATTAACAACAAGTGTATACGTTGCTTCCCCAGCCTCTAACCACTCACCAAGCACAGCGGGTGAATTTGCCGATATAACAGTTGCTCCAGTACCCACGATAGTTACTTGACCTGTCGATGGATTTACAATAGCAACATTTTCGTTACTGCTCGAATAGATAATATTGCTTTGTCCAGCACCAACATTAAAGGTTGCGGTATAGGTAAACTGTGCATCTCCATAAATTCTGGTTATGGTTTGGCTATTAACACCAACTGGGAAAAACAAGTAACGCGGATTTCCCTCAGTTACCTCAAATGTAACTTCACCCATCATGGAAGATACATAATTCGCAATACTTCCTGTGTTAATCGAAACAGGAGTGAATCTCCACCATAACGAAATGGAACCGTCTGTGATAAATGGATTTTCTCCTTGTGGTACAGGAGTGTTACCTGCCGCATCAGTATACCAAGTAACATTTCCAGTCAATGTCTGTCCTGGGATGCCCTGAGCTGTTTGACCAGTTCTTGCCGCTTCAATAGCCGTAAACAAAGTACTTGATATGCCCATTGTTGGCCCTGTATAAGTAAATGCAAATTCAGCCGGGGTGATGTTTACTGTTACGTTGGTAGGTTGGACTAAAGAATGGTTAGCTGCATTCGCACCAGTAATCATGAACCCAGAAACCGTTACGGCGATACCATCGCCTGCATTGGCTGTAGCCGCAGTGCCAGTTGCTCCAGCAGTATTTAGAACTACATCGCCAATTGCTCCGTTTAGCATACCACCTTGCAAAACAACTGTGGGTGTTCCGTCAAAAAGTCTATTAGTTGCCGTAACTCCTGTTATAGCAACAGGGCGTGGCGTAATATGACCCGTGACATTTAGGGTTTGTGTGTGTACTCTGGTTGCGGGATAAGTTACAGCTTCAAGGGTATATCTGCCGTATGTGTCCCCAACTATCCCGATGACCGCATTTATGCCAGGAGAGCCCACATTAACGTCTACATAGGCTTGATTCTGAATAGCGATGGCAACACCCGCTGTTGCATCAACAGCAAGAATACCAGACACAGTAAGGTCTCCGACGGCTATAGGTGGATTTACGCTATTTGTACCGTCAAACTCTTTTGTGCGGGATAATGTACTTGGCACACTCACCGCAATCAATCTTGGGGATACAACCAAATCATACCACGCCTCTGCCACAGACCATTCGCCCGCTACAGATGATGCCATGGCGGTGATTCGCACTTGTCCAGGACGCAAGAAAGTGACTTGGCCAGTCGTGGGATTCACTTCTGCGATGGAGGGGTTGTCGCTGGCATATGTAATTATGCCGCCTCCTACATGGAGTGTTGCCGCACGAGTGATAGGTGCATCACCATAAATTGCGTGGATTATTTGTTCATGCACACCATCCGCAAACCGAACGTCTTGCAGGTCAGGTCCCACATTGAATATGGCACTGCCCACGACACTAGAAATGTAGTTTGCAGGATTACCCGTGCCTGTTGCTGTCGGCGTAAACCTCCAAAACAGGGTTATTGCGCCGTCAGCTCCAAATGGGTTTGTGCCAGCGGTTATCACATCGGTTCTAGCAGCGTTGCTATACCAAGTAACCACGCCGTTCAGTACTTCAGTACCAACTCCATTTGCAGTTTGTCCTGTTCTAACGCTGTCAATAATTCCTGCTAATGTTGCACCTCTACCTTCCGTAACCAGCGACGGGCTAAAGGTAAAATCGAAATTTGCTGGGGTGATATTGATGGTTATTCCTGTAGGCTGTGATACTAAGTAGTAATTGCTGGCAGCGGTGCCCCCAAGGGTAAATCCTGTTGAAGTTACGGGAACTCCATTAGCCACATTTGGGCTTGCAATTGAGCCTTGTGCGCCAGTAGCCACTAAAGTAACATTGTCAGCCCCAACCACATTTTGTAAAGTCCCACCGTGAAGATCAACAATCGTTGTTCCGTCATAAGGTCTGTTTGCAGCTGTTACCCCAGTGATAGTCAAGGGTCTAGGGGTAATATTACCTTGAACATTAATGGTGGTTGTAGCGACGGCTGGTGTTGGATATGTTACCAATGTAAATGAGTATCTACCCAATGGGTCGTCTTGGATTGTAACGTCGAAATCAATTAGGTGTGAGCCTACATTCACATTACGGAAAGTCGCATTTGAAGCACTTGCTGTTACAACAGATTGGTCAGCTGGTAAAAGACCGCCAATTATCAAATCGTTAGGCTCAATGCCTCCTATATTTGCGTTGCTATCAAACACCTTAGTAGGTGCAAGGTTAGCTTGTGGCGCAACCGTGATAAGGCGTGGAGAAACGGTTAAAGTATAGCTTATCTCGATTTCTGCAAATAATCCAGGTATTGCTTCGGCTGTTGCTGTTATAGTGGCAATTCCTGGGCCATGCGTCGTAATTGCACCTGTTACAGGGTTTACTGAAGCAACGTTGAGATTGTTACTTGAGTGGATGATTATACCAGATCCCTGTGTGAAAGTAGCCTGATGAACTATCGTATCTCCATACCGTGCAGAGACTGTCCCGCTGGGCACACTAGCAAAAGACATACCTCTTGTGATAGTCTGCACATTGAAAGCTACATAGCCTACAGTCTCGGCAACGTAGTTGTCGGGATTTCCTGTCCCGCCAACCGTCGGAACAAATCTCCAGTACAAATTCATCGCACCAGTAATATTAAAGGGGTTAGCACCCGCCAATACTGTGCGACTCGAATCAGTATACCAAGTCAACACCCCCGCTAAGGTTTCCTCGGCGACCCCGCTTGCTTGCGGATTAGTCGATGCGGTTAAAATGGCACTTGACAAGGCTGTGGCAGAGCCTGTGGTTTGACCTGTGTAGTCAAAAGTGAGGTTGGCAGGGGTAATCTCAACAATAAGACCTGTTGGTTGTACAAGGTTGAAGAGTGCATTGTCAGTACCGGTCGGACACAAGGCAAAATGTGTTGTAACATTCCTTGTGCCTACATTTCTATTGTCGATAGTACCTCGTGCATTAGTTTCTAGCCTAACATCATGACCACCTACTTCTGCTGGGTCAAGGCTACCTGTAAGTTCTACAATTTCTGTGCCATCGTAAGCTCTAGTCTGGGCAACTGCTCCAAGAACTCCGATGTCAGTTTGTGTAAAGTCGGCAATCGTAACCTGAATTTGAGTGGTTAGCGATATTGCATTATCAGGATTTAATACGTTATCAGGTAGAACTACTGTTCCCGATAACGTCTGTGTTCCTGATTGATTTGGAATAAATTCCGTAGAATCCCATACTACTGCGGCATCAGCTGTTACGCCGTTACCCAAATCCATCACAACCGTAGTTGACAATCCCAACTCTGTAAATGCTATGCCAAATGGACGAGATAATGGGTCGGGATTTGTAATGCCAATCAGATTGCGTTGAACCGTCACTGGGCCAATATTACCCGTTCCGCCACCTGGAAGAGTTATGTTAAGGTCTGCAAAATTCCAAGAGGGTAAAGACACCCCTATTGAATCATAAAACCCGAAACTTATATTTTCAGTAGTCCCAACATTAGCATCTTCTCTTACTCTAAAAGTGTAGATGAGAAGATTAATGTTTTCTTGGCTTATATTCGTGTCAAACCAGTTTATGAACACATGCCCAGATGTGTTTCCAGTTGTTGGGGGATTAATCTCCCCAGTGCCAAGTCCGCCGAAACCTACATTAGTGTGTCCCACAGGCCACATTGCTGGTTGCATAGCCATAAATAAACCCATGTTCATCCCTAGGTCATCAATAAGATGGAAACCTACTGTCGCATGTGTCAATTCCAATCCATCTGGAATAGTAGCTCGGATGGACATCGTGTCAATTCCCGTGTTGCCGTTGATGCTAAGAATAACGTGGAAACTATCTCCTGGCTCAAGCGGAGTAATCGGTAGTGCTGATGCGTTTAATATGCCGTTGGTTGCAGCTAGTACAGTTTGAACGTTTGTAACTGGTATCGTTGCAAACACCATAAGTGCAGCGAGCAAGCCAGAGACAACTTTTTTAACTAGACCAGTTTTTTTCATCTCAACTCACCTCATTTTCATTTTTAATCACCTTTGTATGCTTTCTCTTTTTAACTCTCGTTGTTGTAAGCGACAAAATCATAAGCCACCTCCAATAATCGCCCACACCATATTTGTAAAAATTTGTGCAACTTCTGCACGTGTAGCTTTTCCTTGTGGGTTGAAGTTGTTATTACCTACGCCACTAATGATGGAGTACTCTCTCATAGCCTGAATAGCGGCTCTTGCCCAATCGTTAGCTTGTTCAATGTCACTAAACAGTTGGTTTTCTGTGCTGTCTATTGGAAAATCACGAATGGATAAGTAGTTTGCAAAGATTACTGCCATTTCCTCTCGTGTTATATTATCGCTAGGCAGGAATAGTCCCGCTTCTGCATTTGACAAGATTCCTTGGCAAATAACTCCAATATCCTGTGCCCAAGCAATAGACCGACCATACCAATGGCTAATATTCACATCTCTGAAAGGAGCGGATGCGAAAGCATCTAAATTTGCCCCATCTAATCTAGCTAAAACAGTTACAAACATCGCCCTCGTCATATTATTTTGAGGCTCAAAAAGATTGTTCCCCACTCCCGAAAAGAGCTCTCTTGCAGCCACGAATGTTATCGCAGAATGATACCAACGACCAAGTTCTACATCGCGAAAATTTACAGGATTAGCAACAACGAAATGAGAATCCCCTAGGATTCCTAAAAACCGCATGGCTTCTATTTCTCTATCAAACGCACATTTTTTTATAATTTCAAAATCCCCAGTCTTTAAGTTTAATCGCTGTATGACAAACGTTTCTGGAAGTATTGCCGTGCTGACTGTATGCGGCATAACAAGCCTTTGATGAGTCGCCTCAGCAATTGGCAATAATGTCTCAGTGGTATCTACAACGTTTGGTGTTGTGAGCCTGGAGTGTTGTGCTGGGTCATTAGAGATTGTGAGCTCAGTTGGAGGTGTAGATTCAGAGGGAATAGCAGGTGCATTAGTTTGTGTGTCGCCTAGCTTGGGCGTATTACCATCACTTCCAAGTACAGTTATGTGTCCCTGATGCACTGTCATCTTGACTGGATTTCCATCGATGTCAAAAGTGTTTTCCTCATCAATGCTAACCCTAATGAAAGCATCGCCAAAGGGTGCATTATCGAGAATGGTAAATTGAATATTAAGCAGTTCCCCTGTAGATGTGTCATTTCTAGTACCAAACCAAACAGCTCTAAAAGGGTTTCTTGCAAATGTATCTTGAGTAACCCCGATATAGGTGAGTCCTAACAAACTCATACCGCGAGAAATCTCTCTTGACTCATCGATACGCAACCTCGTAGAGTCGTACTCGATATCAAGTATCATCCCTGCTAAACCAGGATTAATGTTAAGTCTTACAGGTATTGTAATCCGCTCTCCAGGAAGTGCCGATGCTTGTCCAACCACAATATTTGCACCTTCTGACGCAAAAATCGAAAAAGTCCCCACAATAAGGACTCCGATAATGAGCATACAAAATGTAATTTTGTTATATTTTTTTGTTTTCATTAAGTCTCATCTCGCTTTCTTGAAAAGTTTAGCCTCAACACTCCACCAACTGCGGTGGAGTGTTGAAAACTAACTGTATTAAACATTTAATTGTACTTATAGTTTAGTCTCTAACAAGCAACACTTCAGGATTATCGGACATATCATGGTCGGCCAAAAATCTTGAAATCGTCGTTGCGTCAATTAGACGAACGCGCTGTGTTGCAGCGGAAGTAGCTGTTACCCTACCTCTGTCGATATTGAAATCAGGATGTGCAGCTTCAATCTCCGTCAAATCGTGCCCAGCTAAGAAACGCGCTATTATGGTTGCGCCCATCAACTCTACACGACCTCTTCCGAAAATATCTCCTAGAATAAAATCTGGATTAATCTGCAAACCACCACTTTCAACTTCAATGCTTAGTTCAATGCCGTTGTTGTCTGTTGGCAGTATGTAGCCCAAAGCATCCCTAAATGAAAACATTACAGGATGGAAACCATAATCAGCATCCGAGCAGACTGCAAAAGTTAGACTCAGTAAAATGCCATCCGTAGTAATATTGTTTGTACGGAACCAGTTCATATAAAATCCGTTTTCTATAGGTGGGTTTATTGGTTGACCTGGTGCGGTGTTTTGAGGCCCAGTAAAGCCTTGCGACATCTCAGAATTGCCAAGATTGTATTCAACTAAAGTCAAAGCTGGTGAAAAATCCAACCTTAAAGGCATTGTTGCAAACCCTGGGTTGTTATCGATTCTGATATCGATAGTAACCAGTTGCCCTGGGCTTCCTGTGGCAGTTGCTACCGTAATTTGTGCATCTTCAGCGTGAACTACGTTGAAGTTTACACCAACCCATGCAGGGGCAAGGTTTGCTCCATCGATTAGTACAACAGCAGAATGGCTTCCACTACCAAGACCGTTTACTGGCCAAACATCAATGACCGCTTGACCTCCTGCTGGTATATTAGCTATGGTTGCTGACGAAAGCATGAAATCGGAACTGGTTGTATAAATCTCGTCATCAGCTACATCCCAATCCCAGATACTTATAGTTAGTTGTCCAGTGTCTTGGTCGCCGTCATTGCGTATAATTATGCCATGAGGCGTTATATCCGAATAACCCAGAACCGCAGTTGGGAAAGTGAAGTTGTTATGAATAACACTAATACGTGTGTCTCTTGGTATTAGCGTATACTCAAATGTTATAACTTGACTATCACGCCAGCCACTAGCAATAACAAGAGCTTTTATGGTTGTTGCGGTAGTTATTACGATTGGGTTTTCTGCGTCAAATACAGGGCTTGAACGTGTGGGTATCGTGCCATCAACCGTAAAATGGATTACCGCATCTGCTATGTCTGTAAACAGAAGCACATAATCGCCATGCTCAATCATTCCTGGCTCAGGAAAGGCATTTGCCATGTTGAGTGTAGGAATATAAGTTACTTGGATATTTTGCGAAGTCCAAGCAGCACCATATCGTAAAATAACTTGCGTATCATCTATCCTAAGAGCCCTTGCAGGTTCAATTGTAAAGCCATCGAAATTCTCTACGACACGCTCCGTATTGAATATTGCCCTCACAATCATTCCGTCAGGAGAAAAGTATTCACCCTGTTCATATATGGTTGTCATTGGGGGTGTCACAATTTCCAGTCTCTCAATAGCTTCCGATGTAACCGTAAGAGCGATTTGAATAGGCGGAAACCCGTCAACAAACACACGCACAACATTATCTGACGGGGTGAGTCTGCTCGGTGCTTGAACAGTAAAGTCGGTTACAACAACGATATTGCCGTTATTGTAAGTTCTCTCTATGACAAGTCCCGTTGCGTCGAAAGTTTGACCTTCAATATACTCTGTATTAACTTGGCAATTGCGCCCTCTATCAACGCCTACTGCTTCTACAGTTCTTACGTTGATTCGGTGGTCAACAAAATGACGTTGCCCTGACACCGTGCAATGAACATTAACCCTGACAAACTCATCAAAACTTTGCAATGGTCCACTTGGATTAATCTCTAGCTCATGCATAGGAATTGTTCTTGTGCGCATTAAGCCCTCGGTAATGCTACGAACGCGCATTTGCTCAACTGGAAATACATCACCGACAAAAAATTCGGTAGGCACTCCATCTAATACCTGAATCCTATCAATCGGGTCTGGAGTTACCAATCGTGGATGCTCTGTGAAAAGAGTTGTTGAAATATCTCCAATAGTTACTACAATAGGATACCTATTTGGTGCCAAATACTCATCTGACCTGAATCTGCCATAGTAGCCTGGCATATGAGCCCATCCATTGCGCTGACGAAGCTCTTCGAGTTCTGCAAGTAGCGTAGGTGTTACGCCGTCGCTGAGTCCATGGCCCACAAAATATGCTGCTACTTCGTGAGTATACACTGCCTGATTTCCACCTGCATAGGTTACTCTAATCGTTAAGTTTTCTGGTCTAAACAAGTCAAATTGGAATATTTGACGAAGCCCTGTAAATTGGCTTGGGCGATTAACAATCTCAATGTGTTGAACAGAGTTTAAGACAGTATGCACAATGTATGTGGCAGGGCCATCAAGCATAGGATGATTTACCGTAATAGTGTGCAAACCGACCTCGTTTATGTCGCTTGGCACATTCCATGTGAACTGACCATCGTTAATTACTCGCGTCGCTCCATTGTTATAGAAAGCGGAGATTGTGAATCCGCTTGGCACAAATGGATTTATTGGTGAAACTGTGCCTGCGAAAATCCTTGTTACCCCAAGCGAATTTGCAGCGGGAGGATTAAACAACGTAGCAACAATTTCTGGTTCATTTACTACAACAGGAATATAGCGTACATGAGGATTTGGCGAACCATCTCTATACGTTACAGTTACTATATGCTGCCCAGCACTTGAAAAATCATAGCTAAAATTCAAGTTAGAACGATTAACTGTTACAATGCTGTTGTTGCTTGGGTTGTGCATTCTAAAATCGAAGTCAGTAGTTATAAGAGTGTCCCCAGCGAAGTATTGTCGATTAGTAACGGAAATCACTTCGAGGCGACGTTGCTCGAAGAACAACTGGCTTTTAGGAATGATAATGCCACTCACTCTTGTTTGTTCACGTGGGCTTCCTGGGACACTAGGAAAATCAAATTCTGATGTGCTTCCACGACTACCAACGGGTTCTCCTGGTGCGAGACCTCCAATTATTGCAACACTGATTATTATTCCTGGAATAAGTAGGCGCGATGCTACGCCACCAGAAGTTGACACACCTGATACGTTTGCAGATTGACGATTTGGCATTCCCAATATACCGCCTGATTGCACATGTTCGTTACCAAAATTCAGCATTACATAGGCAATGCGTCCCGGAGAACCTTGCCCTCCAGATGGACCATAAACTGGATTTCTTATGTCTTGGATGTTAAATAGGGGAGAACTCCCATGAGTACCTGCATCGCCACCATGCCCTGCATCGCCCGAACGCCCTGCATCGCCACCACGATTGGTGCTTCCCCACGAATATGGTGTAAATGGTCTCCAAGAAGGACTTCCAGGTCTTCCAGAGCTACCACCCGTTCCGCCTAAACCGGCATTTCCGCCTGTTCCACCTGCTCCACCCAAGCCTGCTTGAAGCTCAATCCGTGCAAACTCTGAAACAAAGTAATTTGCACCAGGAACTGCAAATGGAGAGCCACCACCGCCACCTCGGCCGCCTTGTCCTCCGCTACCGCCTCGACCGCCATGGCCTCCAGCACCAGCATTTCCTCCATGACCTGCGAATGCTCGCCCATCACCGCCATTTCCTCCAAGTCCGCCATCTTGACCCTGTGCACCATTCTGCCCAGGTCCTCCGGATCCGCCATCTCCTCCAAATAGGCGCAGAGTTACATTGCTTATGATTTCGATTCTATTACCAGATAGTGCATTACCTCCATTTTGACCATTATTGCCAGCATCTCCATCAAGTCCTTGGTCGCCATCGAATCCGCGCGTCCCTCTGCGTCCATCAGGTGCATAACTATTACGGCTTTCGCCCGGACTTCCGTCTCTACCGTTTGTTGCTCTTCCGCTATGTGGTTGAGTCGCTTGCTCGTGTTGGGTGCCTGCTGCACCATGTCCAGCCCTTGCGTAAAGCTGGGCGTTAGTTAAAGAAATGCGCATTGTTCCAATAGCATCTATTGCATGTCTATTATAGCCTACTCCGCTATGTGCAACGGCAAGGTCAGCAGTACCTGTAATATGCAAATTTCCTGCTGCGTGTATGACAGGTGCATCTCCCTCCGTCCGCGACACCCTATTTGCGGTGCCGTTAGAGATTAACGTAGGCCAGCCCACGGAAGAAAGAAATCGTATTTGAGAATTGTTTAGGTTGATGTCGTGCAAAACAATTGTCGTATTACCGCCCTCAACATTTAATGTAAGTCCTTCAAAGGTTCTGTTTCCGCCACGCAATATCACCATTTGGACATTCGAGTCTACATTTACAGTTTGTCCTAAATTTCCATTAGCACGATTTGTTAGATTAACCTCAATGACCTCACCATTACCCAATAATCTGTCGTTGTCTGGTAAATCTGTTAGAACATACACAGTAGGTTCTAACACTCGGGGAATGAACATCCCATCAACGTGAACGCCGTGTATTTGGGTATTTCCTTGACTGGTGATTTCTCTCAAATACCTTACATTTTGAGGAGCATTGCTAAACAAGCCATGCCCTGCATTTTGATTGGTAAAAGAAAGGTTAATATTTCTAATAGTATTACCGTTACCCTCTATGCGACCTGTAAAATGCACAGGTGTCCAGTCTGGAATACTATCCATATCAATGTTATTGGCAATAATAAAGTTTCCATTCGGATTTGAGGCTATCCGCCACATATCAGCTGATGTAGATATGATTGTTGCCGCTGCATAATTTTCTGGGCGTGGTAGCTCTACTATTCGTGGACGTGCCACAGAGAATATAAATTCATCGAAAAATAGTCTTTGTTCTCTGCTCAGTCTATTCAAGAAATAGACTTCAAGCTCCACTCTACGATTGGCATAGCGTGCAGGTATAAGCTCCCAAATTCCTGCCATTTCCAAATTGCTATCAATCAATATTTCAGCATTGGCAGAAGTTATACCTTCTCTCCAATTATCAATGCCAGCCCAAACCGATGAATCAATACCACCAGCAATAAGGGCACCTTGACCCTGCCAGCCGCCAGCAACACGTCCTGTAGAATGTATACGGTAATTGTCAGCTGTAAAATCGGTTTGCATGGAGTTTTGGGTATCGCTCGCACCTTCACCACCTACACTAAATAGACCAGGGATGCCAATACGCCCACCACCTTCGTGCCTCACTCTACTTGCTATACTCGTTTCACCACCTTCTGTTACACGACTGATGGACATGTATTGCTCTACAACGCCACCGTAGGTGTAGCGTGTAACAAGATGGCTACCAAACTCTGCGAATACTTGTGACGGAGGGGCGTGCAATATTCTCTCACGTGAATATTTGTCAATAGTATTCCAAAGCAATGATTGATTAGTTCCTGCAAAAATGCTACGTCCTATTGAGTTCACTCCTACATTTTGTTGGAATTGTGCCATATAGAAGAAGTTTTCATAAGCATGTCTATAACTTTCCGAACCGCTTCTTTGGGTAGTATTTGTGTATCTTGCACTCGTAGAAATTATAAACTTTTTGACAGGGATGTTAGCACTAATATCACCACCAGCGGTTACCTCGGAGTTATTTGTAGTGAGGCGCATCATTTCTTCAAAACTACGAGCAGTATGAGATTCAAAAAACGCCCTAGAATCAGATTGCCTCATAGTCAAGTTGAGTAAGTTTAGTACTTCCAAATGGTCGCTATCCGCACCAAGAAAGATATTCGGTCGCAAAGTGCCTCTTTTAAACTCATTGCCATCTGTCAAATTAAAGCCCATAAGCAGGCTATTTGCAGGATTTCCAATGACAGGTCTATTCAAAGATTCATTAAACATAGACACACTTTCACTAAATGCAGTTATGTCTACTGTGAAAATATTGATACCCACTAATCTCGGAGTGTTATGATAGGCATATGTACCTACACTTGTTACTGAATCTGACACATTGGCTAATAGTAGGTTAGGTAAGTTTGCAAAAACACGTGTACCAATGTGTGTGATGCCAGGCTGAACATATACAATTCTTATATAATCAGCGTAGTATTGCCAAGGTGCGAGTTCATATTCATCCTTATCCCACATCTCTCCCCAGCCCGAAATTGTTAGCAAGCCAGTATCTAAGTCAAGTGCCCAGGTAATATTGTCGCCTGCATAACCACTGATTTGCGGAAAAATAGATGGTGTAGCACCCCTTTGTGGATCAAATAAGAAGTTGCTTTCTGGTGTCAATTCAGCTTCCTGCCAACCAAGCACATTGTAAACTGTCTCGATGTCATTGCCTCTAACATCAAGCCATAATAAATTGTTATTGGTAATGTCCAGCTGCGTCAAATAATTGCCTGCAGCGAATAAGGTGGATAGTGTAAGAAAATATTCTAAGCCCGCCAAATTCTCAATTTCTCTGGAGCTAATATCCAATGTCTCAATCCTAGCTACGTCAATTAGATAAATAGAATCCCCAAGCTCTCTTCCGAGCATGTCAAGTACGGCAATCAAGAAGTTTGGGTCAATAAATTTGTCGGTTATTTCAATGTCGACGACCACTTCCTGAACATCTAGCATAAACGGTCCAACATGTAGCTCGTGTTCTACGTCATCAAAAGTATAGAAAATTGTTAATAAATATGAGCCCGCATCCTCAAGTTGGACATTAGGGATATTGTGAACGATATTACTAAGAAGATTTGTGTTTATGTTTACATAAACAATTTCTTCGTTATCGTTAACCTCGTCTTCTGGGCTTTCGTTTGTTTCATTCGCTCCATAGTCCGTACTATTATCAGCATCTGTTCCTCTGTCAACAGTTGGAGGATCATTGCCCACAGGAGGGGTATCGACATCCTCCCTAATGTAAGGATGTGATTCTTGTGGAATTTGCATTGTTTTAAACGTTCCACTATTTACTATGTCAATACCGTGCATTATTACCCAATGTGACAACAAGGCGTATTCTGAGTCAACAGCTAAAGAAACATCAAAGTTGATTAAATTAACCGTTTCCCCCACTAAAGCCTGCTGGTCTCTTGATGTGTGGCTTGTTACAAGGATATGTTCGTTTGAAAACTGCTCTAATATTGGGTAACCTGTGCTAGCAAATGCTGTACTAGCTGGAAAGGTTATCGAAGAAAAAGCCATAATGAATGCGAGTATGGCAGCGAGCAATCGTTTTTTCTTAAATTGCATTTAGCTCTCCTTTATAAAATTAATTTTCCCTCAAAAAACAATAATCGCCTTTGGCAGCAAACGTGACGAGGGATTAGTCATGTTCGCATAAATTGCTCATTTCTTTATTTTCACATCCCTCCCTTCAATTTTATTTTTAGCCATTCTGAAAGTTTCTTGTTGTGGTCTGTAAATCTTAGCTCCCCATATCCTCTAGGCATACACCCTCCTCTGTATTAAAATCTCAATGGCTACCCTTTAACTATACCATAAATTTTTGAATGTTTGTATTGACGTTTTAGGAATAATGCAGATTTTGTTTAGTATATTAGTATATCTGTTGACTTTTGTAAAAACATATATTATAATATATATTAATAAAATAATTTTGGAGGATTATCACCATGGCGAAAATGCGAGCAGATAGTTTAATCAAATCTCTTAGAGAAAAAAAGGGCTTAACACAAATCCAGCTTTCTGATGGGATATGTTCTCAAGAAACATTATCGAGACTTGAAAACGGCATGAGACTTCCACAACCTTGGATATTTGAAAGTCTTTTAAAGCGTCTCGGAGAAGAGCCAGAGTATTATCCTTATGCTTTTATTACTAAAAAGGATAAAAAAATAGCTGATTTGAAGTTTGAATTGAAAAGCTTGTTGCGTAACAAAGATGAAGAGAGTATGATTCAAGCAGAAAAGTTAATTGCTGAACTTGAGAAAGATAAAACTTTTAATGAAAAAGCTTATGAAAAGCTTAATTCAAGTTTTTTGCATAGAGCGAAAGCTACTGTTGCTTTTAAAAAGAAAAAGTATGATGATTTATATGAGCATGCGTTAAATGCTGTTAGAGTAACCATCCCTCATTTTGATTTAAATGATATTGATGCTATTGATACATATTCACTAACTTTTGATGAGATTTGGGCTATAAATCAGATAGGAGCTTCTTTTCTTCAACGAGGAGAGCTTAACATTTCAACGAATATTTTTCTCAAGCTTATACAGAGTGTTAATAAACACTCTTATTATGAAGATGAAGAAGGGAGACGATATATCGCTATTTTATATAATCTTATTACCTCACTTGGTCGCTCAAGACGATATTTAGAAACCTTGAAATATTGTGAACAAGGATTGGAGTTATGTCATAGACACCAACATTCTTACTACTATCCATTAATCCTTTTTAACAAAGCCTGTAGCTTATTATATTTAAGTCGGAAAGAGGAGACTTTAGAGTTATTGCAAAAAGTATTTACTCTTTTTAAAGCTTATGATCGTATTAAAGAGTTGGAGCAAGGGCAAAAATGGTTGTACACAGAATTCAAACTAACAACGTAAATCAATACAAAATAGGAAGTTACTATAGAACTAAATAGAGAAACTCCTTACGTAATTCTACTCTCTACATCCTAGAACAAATAATTAACACGAGTTAGTTATACACCGTGATTCCAGCAATGTGAACTGATGGCTATAAAGCAGAAGCTACTGTAAAATCGATTACAGTAGCCCTTCTTTACATACTTTATTCTTCTACAGCAGGGTCATAGATAAAATGGGGATTTATTGTGATACAAATTTTAATAATTATCTTAAACATGATGGGTCTCCTTCCTTTCGGGCAAAGACGTCTCTTACCCAAAATATTTTTATAGGTTTTGTAAGCTAACTTAACTAAGACCATTTTATAACTTCCTCGTGAGATTTGAAAGGTTACAAAACTGCAGAAATCTGCAAAAAAAATTCGGAAAAATAAATTATAAAAAGGAGGATAGCTCATGTTGAATTTTTCTACTTATGCAAAAACTCTTTTAGAGGCAACGGAAGAGACTAAAGAGGTTTTTATAAATGAGTTAATATGGCTTATTACCAATGCCCATAAACAAGAAGTAGTAAATAAAAAATATAGAGAACAAGATCATTATGCGGACACAGGTACTGTGAGCAAACTTCTCCAGAGTAATCGTAATCTCAAGAAAGAAATTTTGGCTATAGCTAAAACATATGAAGTCATTAATTCTATTGAAGATAACATAAAAAAATATATAATTCCTGAGTTAGTTAAAACCATGATACCTGATGTAATTTCAAATTTAGATAAAATTATATATTATGATACAACTATCTCGGAAACAAAGAGAATGGAACTGCGACTTCTTGCAAAGGAAAGTCTAACAGACGAAAACAAACTAGCTGAATTTCTAGCAGGCACATTCCTATACGCCATTTATAAGCCTAATGATACAGGTGTGATTGAAAGAATGACCGAAAATCATAACTTGCCAATAGGAAGAAATGAATACTTTACAGGTAGAGCGGATCATTTTGAAAATATAAGACAACTTTTTAAATATAAAAAAAACAATACTATACACATCTGCCAAACAATCGTAGGTCTTGGAGGTGTTGGCAAAACGCAGTTAGCAATAGAATATGCCTATAGAAACCACATGGATTTCAAAAGTTGTATATGGTTTGTTAATGCAGAAAAAGAAGAGACAGCATATGCTTCTTTTGTAGAATTCGCTAATCATTTTGGTCTAACTAAAGAGCAAAATATTGATCCTGAAAAACTTAGACAAGGTGTGAAAGGGTGGCTAGAACGTAATAAAAAATGGCTTTTGATTTTTGATAACCTTGAATATGATGATACAATAAGACCATATCTTCCTGAAAAATTTAATGGAAGAATAATTATCACCACTCGAAGTACACGAATTGAACGTGGTATTCCAATTATTCTTGATGTCTTCGAGAAGGATGAAGCTCTAAGATTTCTAAAAAGAAGACTATCAAAAGATGAAGAATTAAATTTAGAATTGTATAAATACAGCACTAATACTTTTGATATTGAGTCGAAGCCTCTACTAGAGCGTCTTGGATTTTTTCCACTTGCTCTTGAACAGGCAGCAGCATATATTAGAAAGACAAAGTGTGCACTTACAACTTATCTAGAACTTCTGGTTGAATCCGCATTATCAGCATTTGATGAGAAATATGCTATACCAGAATATTATGAAAAAGTAGTTACATCTACGTGGAAAATTGCTATTGAGTCAATTCGCATTGAAGGCGCGGAGCAATTATTTGACCTCTGTGCATATATGGCGCCTGATAAAATACCTGTATCACTATTCGTAAACACACGTGAAAATCTACCTTCACCTCTTAAAGAAGATTTAGCGAAAACAAATACAAGGCTTAATATTGTTACTGAGCTGCGAACCTATTCACTAACAGACGGTAATGCTGATTATATTAGTATTCATAGACTTGTACAAGAAGTTGTAAGGAAAAATCATGCTAAGACTGGATTTACTAAGAAACATAATTGGCTATGCTTATGTATACAAATGATGCGTGATGAGACGGGTTACACCTGAGGAGATCTAGAGTCAATGACGAAGTTTAGAAAGATGTCTCTTCATGTATATTCAGTTGTTGAACATGCGTACTCAGCAAACATTTCGCATTATGAAGAGGCTTTAGTGGAGTTATATACAAGGCTTGGTGATGGTTTTAGACTTGAAAATATATATCAAGCAAGTTTGTATTGTTATAAAAAAGTTCTTGCTATGCAAGACGATAAATTAAGCAAGCGAGAGTGTAGGTGTTCTATATTATGTTATAAGATATCGGAAGTTTACGAAAAGATTCACGATTTAGATTCAGCTTTGAAATATTTTTTGAAATATTTAGATGTTATAGAAACTGTAGAAACAGCTTATTGCCGAGAGAGTGACATTGTTGGGTACACATATCATAGACTAGGAATGCTTTATGCAAAAAAGGAAATCTATGAAAAAGCAATAGATTGCGTACAAATAGCTTTATATCTTTTTAAAATGAATTTAATCGAAAATATCGAAATTGTGGCAAACGTTTACCACGATCTTGCTCTTCTCTATGAAGAAAAACAACAATATGGATGTGCATTAAAAATGTATAACGAATCCTGGGAACTTTATGGTAAGTTCCCAGGACGAAATGAATTAACCATTATAGAAATGCATGCTAATGTTGCAAATTTCCTTTATAAAATGGGGGCTCCGGAAGAGGCACTAAAATCATACGCTAAAATAATTCCGATTAGATATAAATTTCAAGGAATAGACAGTCTCGCTTTTTACTCAGACATCCATAATATGTTGCAAGCACATATAGCCGCTGGGGGAACGAAAGCAACATTTGTCGATTTGTTGAGTAGCATCAATGTGCAAATGGGTATGGATTTGTCATCCATGCTGAAATAGTTATTTTTTGGAAATGAAAAAATTTATAATTATAGTCTTATAGAGTGGTGTAAAATAAAATTAGCAAAGAGAAATAAAAAGGAGTAAACAAAAAATGTATAACACTTAATCGTTGTCGTCTGAGATGAAGATATGGATATTTTTCTAAACTTGTTGACTAATTGTCTATATTCAGTACTTTATAATATAACAATAGTCCGAAAAATAAAAAGTGAGTCTATGAAAAGGACTGGATTCTGCACTAAGATAAAACAGCTAAGAATAAGTGGTGATAGTATAGGTTACATACAAAAAAGATCTGTGCTTTCCTAGTACAAAGGAGTTTTCAATATTCCTTCAATCACTAAATTCCTATCCAAATAACAATCCTTTATTCCCTTTCAAAATAAAAACAACCACTCCAAAACAAATATGAGAAGTGGTTGTTTTTATTTTAATACGATTCGTTATATCTCTAGGAAAAGAAAAAGAGAATCCTACATGGGATAAATCACGAAGAAATGGAGGATGTATTTTAGTGAAAGATAAAGTTTTGTACCGAAATTACTATAAAACATTCTTCATGAGGAAATAAGAATAAAAGGAGATTATATTATGCAATCAAACTCAAGCACGTTGGAAACTTACCACGGAAGTTCAGCAAAACAAAAACTTCATTTCGTTAGCAGTGTTGCTTTGTTATTAGAACAACTAACTAATAAATCAACTATTTTTAGTCAAGAAGTTGACAAGCAGTTTGTAGACGCACTTACGGATTTGCTAGTAGAGGCCTCGAAGGAAACTGCAGAGTATATAAAAAATAAGCCATTTCATTAGCCTTTCACTTCATTGACAGATATGTTATATAAATGTATGGCGTGAAGTATGTTTTCGTGCAGATAACCATCTTCATCCAATCTGATATTTGCAGATTCATTGTTGCGAATAGAAACATCTATAGCTTTCAGAACAATTTGTAGAGCGATTTCTTCTTTTGTCATTAAGAACACCTCCTTTTGTGTTATTTTTATATTTGTCGATAGTTAATTATAGCACAAAAGGGGATTATCTGTCAAATTAAGGGCAAAAGAAAAAATCTTTTTATCTTTTCATTGAAACGAAAGGCTAGATTCAGTACGGAAGGTGTAAAGTGATAGACCTTCAAACCATCTTGCATATACTTCATAGATATAATCGTTCCCATCATCAACAATATGAATCACATACCCATCTACTTCGATAATCTCGTACCTATCGAAAGGTTTATCTTCGTGGCTTTTTTCTGCATATACAGCGTACCAACGTCGCACAGAAATAGAGTGGGGTGGTGTACTGAATTGGAGTTCAATTTCGTTACTCCCGTTTTCTAGGAACAACGTAACCCTGTCTAAATCTGCTTGTGAAAGCTGAAGCGAGTGTGGGGAGTCGGATAAGAAACCGCCGCAGAAGTTTCCATCTTCATCGTGTACGTACCAGTTAGTGACACCTTGAATTGTACGGACACTCTGTATAGGTGCAGATTCTGATAGAAGGCTAACGTAAAGCCATGGGGCTACGATTTCAGGGCAACCTTGCTCTTCTATTTGACACGTGCATCCGCTCAAACCAATAAGTGTTAGTGCTATGTACATATAAATTATTAGCCTTTTCATTGAATATCCTCTTTATTCTAATCTAAAATTTCACTTCACTTATTATACCTCAACTTGTACGCGTTGTCAAATAATATATAATTTGGGAGGATCACATGTTATTTAGAGACATCTTGTTTGGTGTACATATTATGCTTGCTCTAGTTATGCTATTCGTAATAGTTTATAGAACACCTACGAATTCGATTTATGTGAAAGTTACAAAGATACTCTGCAAATTAGTTTTGGTGATTTGGTTGGCACACTCTTTATATCTGTTTGCTTTCTCCTCTGCCGAAGAATTTTTATCATTCAATCTTTATATTACTCCTTATTTTGGATCATATATTATCTGGTTCTTTTTCCAATGTCAACAGGTTAAGGATTAGCCATTAAATTTACGATTATGATGATTATTTAACCTGCCTAGGATGAGGATTTCTGGGAGAACTTCGAGCTGTACGTTTAGGAATGACATAACGAGTTATTTGATCAACAACACCCTGGATAATTTCCATTTGTTTGTCATGGTCATCTACAGAACACCTACGAATTCATTTTATGTGAAGCTTGCACGGAAGTTATGTGCATTGTATATGGTAACACAAGCTATTCTTTCATTACATATGACTATCTTTTTACCACCTGTACACCTTGTACTATTCATGTTCGATACCGCACCCTATACTGTGCTTGCTCTTGCCTGGTTCTACTTATTGAAAAATATAAGTGAGTTACCCAAAAGAAAGAGCATGTAATATATCACAAACAAATTACTGGCTCCCTTAAGAAGGCACTTAGTATTTCTCCTAATGGAGAATCAAGTGGTAAAGTTGCTAAAAACCAGGTAATTTCATATAGATATTCAACAGTTACACATACTAGATTTTGATGAATATCAAGGAATTCAGTCAATTCTATATAATCCAGATTACCTGATATCAGCGAGTCCAAGAGAACTTCAAGGCGATGCATTTGTTCTTTGGTCTCTGTTGCAGTGTTGAATAGAACATGAAAGAATCCTATTAAACCTATCCAACTCATAACCTTGAATGTAGGTAGAATAAGTTCCCTATGTTCTATTATTTTAAATACTACGAACTTCCCAACATCCCTACATTCAGTTGTGAAGTTGTATAGCCATCTTTCTAGTCTGTCTAGCATATATTTCCTCCGATTTTGACTGTGAAAAACCTTATTACCTGATACCTATGAAAGGAGTTTCCTATGCCTATATTTTATTTTATTTCTAATACAAGTTTTCTAGTTCTTATGATTATATCTACGCAGTTTTTGTTGAAGTCATCAACCAAATCATTTATTGGTCGTTTTTTGAATCTGTTTCTGTTCATTTCAGTAGCACCTTTCCTTGCACGAGATATACTTCAGTATCTGCTTGTACCACACAATAGTTGTATTATGTCATTTTTCTGGGATAATACGTTCCCTTATGCAGGTCCATACATTTTGATCAGTTTTAGTTCTAAGGGTATAGATGAAATGAAACAAAAACGCAATCAGGACACCGACTTCTAACTTTGCTACTATAATATATCAAGCATATCATATTTCTGAGAATTCATGATGAAGAATGTTTTTAGCAATATTTATATACACATTTATACGTTAAGGCTGCTTGAATCTAAGATGTTAAAAGTACTTGATAGTAATGAAGAGTGTGGATATATTGTCATGGGTGTTGAAAAGCTTATAGAGAGTTATAAGATTACGGGCGTAAGTCTTACAGTCAGTCAAGCAAAGGAGCCAATTGAGACGGCTGTGAAGTTACTATCTGATGAACCTTATTTGGAGTATGAGAGCCTTTTAATTCAAGGGAAAAAAGTGTTTGTTATTAAATTGAAAAACAATATCAAAAGTTTACAGATGAATCCTCAATTATAGACTACACATTTGAAATTCTCTCTACGTATTATATTCATTTCGTGAGGAAAGGGATAGACCAGGGACGTTAAATCTACCACATGAGTCATATATGAGATGTATTCCAATAGAATGGATTCTAGATATAAGGTCAGAGTTATACCGCAGCAATCTATCAGCCTTCCGCAAAGCAGAAAAAAATGACTTTGAAGTAGATAAATCATATGATTTTTTACTAGAAACAAATAGTCAGTTCAGAACACTTCATGTAGATTGGGATCAATATTTAGATAAAAATATGTTTTTCGTGTTACCACAGATTCAAAACGTTATTGAACAAAACTTTTCTGGAAGGCAGAGTGAAGCAGTAGTTATTATTTATATTATACAGAAAATTATTATATCTATCACATCAAGCATTGATTTCATTAAAGATATTAACAAGGGACTTGCTGATGGTTTTGATAAAATATCATTTGATGAAGAAGGTCATTGTAATCTATTTGAACAAAATAGTTAGATGTTATTTCGAGTAGGGAGACTATATGTGCAAAAATTTAGATTTCAATATTGTTACAAAATATCCACTGAATTATCGATGAACCATACAACTATAAGCGCCTATTTACAGCAATTATTCTATTGAGCTTTAAATGATTTAAACTCCTAGACATGAGTATAAACTGTCTTTTTGTTATGTTCGAACACTATCATTTATATTAACCAAAAATTTATCATTTAAAAGAAGATGTGATAGTAATTTATTACACAATTGATAGAGTGAACTAAACCCATTCTACCATAAGAGTAGAAAAGAGGTAATCCTATTTTTCTTGGTGATATTCTAGAAGATGACACAAACCTTAATTTTATCGTTGAGGAGTACGAGGAATTAGGTGAGTTTGTCCATTGAAAGATGCGGCAAATAAGCTTTTTACAAGAAGACTAAAAATAAAAAGGAGATATTAACTATATGAAAGAATTAAAATACGTTGGAACCGATGCATGGGATAGACCTGTGTACAAAGACCAAGACGGTAATCTATGGAAAGACGTAAATTTAGGAAGCGGAGAGCCTTATCTTAACAGCTCTTCTTCTAACGAATTTGATGGCGAACCAGATATGCCTATTGAAGAAGAATATATTATAGTGGAATAGGAAAATTTATAATATTTTACCAAGGATATTAAAGAAGATATTTTAAGAGTTATAAAAGACAAAGAGGTTTGTGAGGGCGAGTGGATTATCACCTCTTTCAGTGGTGAAGTCTAGAAAACAGTAAACAAGTTTAAGTTTACCCAGATGGAAGTAATTATAAACACGTATAAAACATTAAAGCTATAAAATACAGTAGCTAAAAAACTTGACATCGAAAAGGAGATGTGATATAATATGGATAAGTATAAGTCTGCCTATGATTTCTTGGAAGGACTTGATGAAAAAGAGGTTTTGAAAATGTTAACATTAACAAATTCTTTATTTGAATTGTGGAAGAACTTGTTTCCTGAGAAAAAAGAAGAGGAAATAAAATTACTTATAGAGAGTAATAAAGACGTTATTAATAAGTTGCTTCAAGATAGTGGAGAAACTTTAAAGCTTTTGCTTGAGTCTCAAAATAAGGAGAAAGATCAATTTCTTAGTTATTTACAGGCTACCAATCCTGCACTCTTGAATCAAAAAATAGAGGAAGTTAGAACTAATTTAAGTCAAAAAGTAGATGATGCTACAGCTAGTTTGGAAAAAGACCTTGTAGATATTAAAGGTAATACAACTTATATAGAGAATGAGATGAGAGAAGAAAAGGATCGTAGGTTAAATTTATATAAGTTGGGACGAGGGGATATAGTTAGAAAGATGGAGGATTTAAAGGATTTATCTTCTTTATATACTCAAATGGCAAATGAAAATGAAACACTTAAGCAAAAGACAGAAACACTTAAGCAAAAGACAGAAACTCTTGAGCAAGATATAGAAATCCTTAAGCAAGATATAGAAACAAAAAATCAAGGAATCAGTTTGATAGCCGAAGCTTTTCAATTCGCTCTAAACGATTCCGAAGATATATCCGTTGTAAAGACATCTTCTAATATCATCAATGCGTTGTCAATCACAGGCGATTTTGAACTAGTCAAAAAGCTTATAATTGATTTATTATACTCAAGTGGTGAGGAAGTTGTAAGCTCAACAAGGCAACCCGATAGTGATTTCACTAAAAGCACTATTTTTAATAAAAAATAGTGTATCTAACTACCAAATTTAAATGTGTTTCTCCCCTTGATTTATAAACAATCTAAACTCCTAGGTATGAGTCTAAAATGCCTTTTTTCTGTACCTTGAAAGTAAAAGAAGGTTTTATTATGTTTGAAAGATCAGAAATATTTAACGATAGGAACATTAGCCGTACACTCGGTCTCTAGTTCTGAATATGACATGAATAAATATTTGGTTGATGTGAATGGTTTAATTAGTCTGCCGTTTATCAAGGTAGAAAATGTACCTTCATTCAAGATCAAAGAAGAAAAAGTATATATTTTAAAAGAGGACATTTAGAAGTAAAACCACGACAATTTTCAGTTAATCTTATCTAAGTTCTCATGTGCCTAAAAATAAGATATTGTAAGCTAGAAAGGAGGTCTGTTTATGCGTGGATTATCGAAGATGCAGAGAGTACAAGTACTTAGCCTCATGATAAATGCACTGGTATTTTTTTGCTATGTTTTTATTTTTAATAATCACCAAACATCCAGTGATAACTATAGTTCACCTATAGTTATAGGCGTTGTTATTTATACAATTATAAGTCTTCTCATTCTATTAAGCTCTCTCTATGCAAAGTTACGAAGGACAAATAAGAGCGATTCATAATGGAGTCTTTTGTTCTTGATCCCATCATACTGGGTAGTGATATTGCTTCTGAGATGTTTAAACCGAAAACGAGTTTACCTATACTTTCATCGAATGCTAGAAAATATATCTTATGGATTAATAATATTTCTAACCTTACATCTTTTGTCCAAGCCTATTCTCAAACATATATCTAAGAAACAACAAGCAACCACCGCAAAAATAGAAAAAACAAATAAAGAATGAAAGGAGAAGGGCAAAATATTATGAATCTCATTCTTAATAACAAACAAGTTTGTCAAAAGGGGTGTGATTTAGTATTTAAATTTCTTGTAGGTGTGGGTTTTTAATGAACAACTAAAGATGTACTGGAGGCAGTTTAGATGTTTGTTATCATGTATGCTAATATGGAACTTACAACTAGGTTATACATTTGATATAGCCGAAATTCATTCAATGGCAATGGAATTTTTAACGTGGGATTATATGGGTGGCTTCTTTGGTGAAGATACTAACAAATATTATGAGAGCCATTTAGAAAGAGCATTAACATTTTTGCCGTATGGTTCAATTGTTGATGAGTTCCAACATAGAGTTTATGAAAAGCCTAATATGAGTATTGACGAAAAGAATAACTGTTGGTTAGAACTAGAAGCAAAATACAGACCGTGGCTAGACCTTGATAATGTTCCTTTTTACAGTGAGGGTAGAAGATGGCAAGAGCAAACACAAATCTATAACACGCCTTTTTATTATATAGATTATTGTTTAGCCCAAGTGATAGCCCTTTATTTCTGGGCAGAAAAACAAGAAGACCATGAAAAAGCATGGGGGAAATATAAAAAATTAGTAAGTTATGCAGGAACAAAAACCTTTTTAGAGCTTATAGAAGAAGTGGGCTTGCCTAACCCTTTTGTGGCTGAGAATTTAAAGGTAATCGCAAACGCCGTTACAAAA
>Ga0131853_10003433_pt1 | contig 28426 bp, 30 predicted proteins | sample TergutLab28metaG_FD_92764 | JGI IMG/M metagenome (GOLD analysis project Ga0131853, IMG submission 92764) | Labiotermes labralis P1 segment gut microbial communities from Petit-Saut dam, French Guiana - Lab288 P1 (version 2) (version 2) | ecosystem: Host-associated > Arthropoda: Insects >...
AACCCGAGTTCGACAATCACACCCCAACCAACCCCGCACCTCTAATGTTCAGCGAAGGCTTCTTGGGTAAGAAGGAATAAGCCACAAGACCTGCAAGCAGATTGACCATAAAGTTAATTGGAGAGCGATGGCGTGTGTGCTCTATCTGGCAGATGTTCTTTAGGAAGTCATTGACTGTTTCTATGATGCTTCTCTTGCGAAGCAGCACCTTATCTGCCATATCTGCTATCTTGCTTTTCATATTCTTCCTGATGCCAGTAATAAGCTGAATGTTGTTTTGCAAGAGTTTCTCAACCAGCTTTTTGGATATATAGCCTTTATCACCAAATAGCTTACCGAATATGTTTTTGGTCAGTGCGGCTATAACTTTTTCATTGCGGTCGTCGGTGTTACCAGGGGTCAGGAAAAACGACAAAATCTCGCCTTTGTCGTTTATGGTCAGGTGTAATTTGAATCCATAAAACCATCCGCTTGTAGTCTTACTGATTCTTGCAATATCTTCAAACACCTTGTTTCTGCTAATTCTTTTGTTGTGGCATACATCAATAGATGTGGAATCAATAAAACTTATGCCAGAACACTTGCCAAGAGAGTTGCCCATGATGTATACTAATAGCGGGACAATTGTGGATTGCATTAATTCTACAAATCGGTTGTAACTTAACCTCTTTGGAAAGCAATCTTTCATAAAGCCGCAAATTAGATTGTTATAGTACCACTTAAAGCATCTTTGATTTGACAAATGAAAGAATACAACAATCGACATAATTTCAGCAAGGCTCATGGCACATCTGGGCATAACAGACTTGCCATCAGTAACCAAGATAGTGTGCCAATACTCTTCAAAACCCTTGCAAAAATCATCAATGTCGCAAAAGATGCTCAAGAGTACATCTTTTAAGCTCTCATCATAATTCAATTGTTCCATAGAAGCAGCCCCTATCTGTATGTTTTGTTTTCTCTCAAAAACATTCTAACAGATTATGTGGGCTGTTTCTATGTTTGTTGGTAAATTTTGTCGAACTCAGGTTGTAAAGTTTTGGCACGAGAACCATGTGCCAAAACCAAGAGGTCACGCAAGATTGAGCCGACCTTGCGGTTTGTCTTTGGCAAACCATATGCTTTTGCACAGCAAAAGCGCAGGGCAGAACGGAAAATTGACCGAAAAGACGCCGGAATGGAGATACTAAACAGACTCTATAACTACAGTTGGTCACGCTTCAGCCGTTTTTTCATTTCGGCCGTCAAATGCGCCTGCAAATATGGGTATGCTTGCCTCGCGCCCTTGGCTACATCGTCATTGATGTCCGCAGATGACTCTATGCCTGTAAAATCATTGGCGCTGGCCACATGCATCTGTATCCCCGGCGAGCTTGCATCGGGATGTGGAAAATTTTTCTGCATATTATGCACCTCCTCTTGTGGTTGTTTGATTATAGTATTGCCGCATCAGCCGCGCATCACGATGGCACTTTTTGGCTTGACAAGGCATCAGGATTAATATACACTTCTTGAAGAGGTGAACAAATGATATCGCAAAAAGAAAAATTAATAGGCTTTATAAATGACAAAGAATATCAGCCAATGACGCCGGAAGATATGATAATGCTGCTTTGTGTGCCACAAAAAGAGATTAACAATTTTCGGCATATTTTACAGGAAATAGTTGATGATGGTGAGGCATTCTTCTCACGTAAGGGCAAGGTGCTTACCCCTGCCATGGCCAATATGGTCGCGGGCATCTTTGAGCGTCATCTACGCGGCTTTGGTTTTGTGGTAACTGGCCAAGATGTGCCGGATGTATTTATCTCGCCGGATACCATAGGTCCTGCCATACACGGCGACAAGGTATTATGCCGCATCATGGATGGCAGCGGTCCTAGCCTTTCTGGCGAAATTGTGAAAGTACTTTCGCGTCGCAGAAATACCGTGGTAGGCACCCTGGATGGCCGCATGGTAATTCCTGACGATAGGCGAATGCCAAGGGTTTTTATTGATAAATATGCCCGCAATGGCGCGCATGACGGTCAAAAGGTGGTTGCTCAGCTTTCCCAAAATCTGGAGAAAACAGACCACGATGGCAAAATTACCCAAATACTCGGAAATGCCCACGATATTGGTATGGATGTATTATCAATCGTGCTAAGTCACGAGATTCCCCATGAATTTCCAAAAAATGTATTGCAAGCAGCGGACAAAGCGCCACAAACCGTGGATGCCGCAAATATAGCGGGTCGCCGTGATTTTCGCGCTCTGCCAACGGTAACGATAGATGGTTCCGACACTAAAGATATTGACGATGCCGTGTCGTTGGAAGTCCTGGACGGCGGTCTTTTTCGTCTGTATGTACACATTGCGGATGTAAACCACTATGTGCCCGCAGGCTCGCCAATGTGGAAAGAGGCTCTGCGCCGCGGCACCAGCGTGTATTTGGCTGACCGCGTGATACCCATGCTGCCAAAGGCCCTGTCAAATGGCATATGTTCGCTTAACCCGCGTGTAGACAGACTTGCTCTTACCTGCATGATGGAATTTGATGCCAAGGGTGATGTGGTAAACCACGAAATATGCGAATCCGTTATACATTCTGACCATGCTGTCACATATGAAAACCTGGCGGACATGCTGGAAAATGCGGATTCTGTGCATATTGCACAGTATTCCGAATATATTCAAATGTTTCGCAATATGGAAACATTGGCCAAAACATTGCGTGCCCGCCGTATGAAGCAAGGCGCAATGGAGTTTGATTTTCCCGAGGCTAAGGTGGTTGTGGATGCGAAGGGCCGTGCAATAGATATTATGCGACGCGAAAGGAATATAGCCACATCCATAATTGAGGAGTTTATGGTGGCCGCCAATGAAGTTGTCTCCACAGAATATCACTGGCTAGATTTGCCATTTATTTACAGGACACACGAAGAGCCCGACCGCGAAAAAATAGAGGCCCTAATGGCCTTTATCAAGAATTTTGGCTACAGCCTGCGTGGTTCGGTTGCTCACACAAAGTCGCTGCAAACCCTGTTGGAACGCATAGAAAACACGCCGGAAGCCCTGCTGATATCAAAGCAGGTATTGCGTAGCATGAAACAGGCCAGGTATGCCCCGGTTGCAATTGGACATTTTGGCCTGGCAAAGCAGTTTTACAGCCATTTTACATCGCCAATACGCCGCTTTCCTGACCTTGCAATACATGCCATCATCAAAGCTAATATCGCAGGCAAAATTGATTCCAAAAGTATCACGGCTTTTACAGACAAACTGGATGATATATGTATCAAATGTTCTGAATACGAGCGCAGGGCCGATGCTGCCCAGCGTGACGTTGAAGACATGAAAAAGGTTGAGTATATGTCTGACAAGATAGGTCAAGCCTTTGATGGCATAATTTCTCATGTAACTAACCGCGGCTTCTTTGTAGAGCTGCCAAATACCGTAGAAGGCTTTGTGTCCATGGAAAGCCTGGCAGACGACTGGTATATATTCTTCGAGACCCAAAGCTCCCTGGTAGGTGAGCGCAGCGGCAAAACTTACAGAATTGGTGATACTGTGCATATCATTGTGGCCAAAGCTGATATGGAAATGCGACGGCTGGATTTTGAAATTTACGCAAAATGATTCAGGAAATTGTCAATTACGGCCCGAATTGCATTGAATCCCGCCCAATTTCCATGTATACGCTGTGTTTCCATGTGGTTTTGCAAAAACGGCAACACATTAAACTGCGTAAAGGCATTTGAAGCCACATCGTTCATTGCTGCCATAGCATTGCCGGTGGACCGGGATAGGCCGCAAGGCTTTCCATTAGCGCGAAAATATCCATCAAGCGCAAACATTTCAACGAAAGATAGGTTGCCCCGGTTCAAATCATTAATGTTAACTTCCGTCTCAAAATATGTGCCGTCAACATCCCTTCCCTTTACAAGCATAACGGGGTTTTCTGGCGAAAAATTATCGGCTTTGAAGACATGTGCGTTCATCATGCCGCCGCCGGGCAAGCTTATCGCTGCGCTGTATAGGGCATCTATTTTCAGAACTATATGCTGGTTAAAAATGTGTCTGCTTGCGGTGCTTGCAACTTGCCTGCTGGTGCCGGGCCAAGGCGCGGCAGACCTTGTATTTATACCGTTTAACATTGTGCCATCCCCTTTATTTGGAATTTCCATTCAATATTATTTCGGCAGAAATTAAGGCAAACTTTAACAATTTTTATCGTAACATCATCTTCAAAACGGGATTCAAAATAAATGGGGGTGTTAACTTCGACAAAAACACCTGCAATTTGTTATATACACCGGCTATAACATATGATTTCCCACGCATGGCCGCTCTGTAACCGATATTTGCAACTTTTTCAGGCTTCATCACAAATATCCGAAACAGCAGGGTATTTTCCATTCCAGCCTTGCCTGCAAATTCTGTGCGGGTAGCACCTGGGCAAAGCGTGGTTACAGTAACGCCTGTGCCCTTCAATTCCGCTCCCACGGCCTTTGATACAGACAGCACATACGCTTTTGTAGCGGCATACACCGCTTCGTAAGGGCATGCCATGTAAGATGCAATCGACCCAAGGTTAAGCACACGCCCATATCCACTTTTCACCATATCGGGGATAAAAAGCTTCATCATTTCTGTAGTGCAAATGGCATGAACCCTTATCATATCAGCATCATTTACCCAGTTGGTCTCCAGTAGCGGCCCACTTTCGTTAAATCCTGCATTATTTACGAGATACTGCACATCAATGTCCATTTCCTTCACTCTATCGTAAATCATCTGTGCGGCATCTGGCTTTTTCAAGTCAACTGCAATTACATGTGCCTTTATGCTGTATTGACCGGACAGCTGGTTTGCCTGCGCGCTCAATTTCTCCAAATCCCGCGAAACCAATACCAAATTGACCTTTTCCTGCGCGAACTTTTCCGCCAAAGCCTTGCCAATGCCGCTTGTTGTACCCGTTATCAATGCATATTTATTCACACGCATCACCTCCAAGAAATTTTTTAAACTGCTCCCATTCGCCATCGTAATCCATGCAACGAACGGCCTCTGGGTTTTCCGCCATCAATGCATCATCAAAAAACTCTAATTTCTTTCCAATCAGCTTTTGCAAATTCTGAAGATTCGTAATCTTGGCCGCCAAAATATCTTGATATTCTTTTAATATCTCACGTCGCGCCAGAATAGATTCTCCACCTTCATTAATCAACAATGAAACATACTTTCTGATACTGGATATTGGCATATCCATTTCACGAACACATCGCACCAAAAAAATCCATTCTATATCTGCTTCTGAATACACACGATGGCCGGATTTGTTCCTGGCAATGGGCGGCAGCAACCCTTCTTTTTCGTAATAGCGCAACCCGTCTTTTGTCATGCCAAACCTGGCGGCCACTTGGCTTGCTGTATATGTCATAAAATCACCCCTCATGTAATTCTACCCTATGGAGTGCGCTCTATGTCAAGCACAAATTTTCAAAAAGATTGCAAAGGCGCGAAAGCTGTGATATAATGAAGGAAACACAATAAATCATACAATTTTTGGGAGGTAGAACATGGCACAAAAGTATGTTTACATGTTTAAAGAAGGCGATGGCACTATGCGCAACCTTCTGGGCGGCAAGGGCGCAAACTTGGCCGAAATGACCAAGCTGGGGTTGCCCATTCCGCAGGGCTTTGTTGTTACAACCGAAGCCTGCACGCAATACAACACATCCGGCAAGGTGATGAGCAACGAGATTAAAAGCCAGATAGACGGCGCAATAGCGCAGCTGGAGCAAATTGAAAACAAAAAGTTTGGCGATGACCAAAACCCGCTGTTGGTTTCTGTGCGTTCTGGTAGCCGTGCTTCTATGCCCGGCATGATGGACACGGTGCTTAACCTTGGCCTTAATGATATTTCCGCAGAAGCCATGGCCAAAAGCACAAGCAACCCACGTTTTGCCTATGACAACTACCGTCGCTTTATCATGATGTTCTCGGATGTTGTTATTGGCGTTAGCAAACATAAATTTGAGAAAGTTTTCGATGAATATAAAGAAAAAGTAGGCGCGAAGGAAGATTTGGACCTTGATGGCGCGCAAATGAAAGAAGTTGCAGAAATATTCAAAAAGGTTTACAAAGACGACCAAGGCAAAGATTTCCCAAGCGATGCCAAGGAGCAACTATACGAGGCCGTTTGCGCCGTATTCCGCAGCTGGGACAACGAGCGTGCCTTTATCTACCGCCGCATACATGATATTCCATACGACTGGGGCACAGCCGTTAATGTGCAAGCAATGGTATTTGGCAATACCGGTGACGACAGCGGCACAGGCGTTGTTTTCAGCCGCAATGCAGCCACAGGCGAAAAAGAAATATATGGCGAATATATGATGAATGCTCAAGGCGAGGACGTGGTTGCCGGTGTGCGCACGCCAAAGCCTTTCGCAGAGCTTAAACAAGAAAATCCTGCCATATATGACGAATTTGTTATGTGGTGTGATAAACTTGAAAGACATTACAAAGATGTGCAAGATATGGAAATTACAATCGAAAAAGGCAAACTGTATTTCTTGCAAACCCGTAATGCCAAAACTACGGCTGCTGCTGCCCTTCGCATTGCAATAGACCTGGTAAAAGAGGGTCTTATCAGCGAAGAAGATGCCCTGATGAAAGTTGATGCAAAACAGCTTGACCAGCTGCTGCATCCTGTATTTGACGAAACTGCTCTCAAAAAAGCTTCAGCTATTGGCAAAGCTCTTGGAGCCTCTCCCGGCGCGGCTTGCGGCAAAGTATATTTCACATCCGAAGATGCAGAAGCCGCTGCAGAAAGAGGCGAAAAGGTTATACTTGTGCGCAACGAGACCTCTCCGGAAGATATCCGCGGTATGCAAGTTTCCGAAGGTATCCTTACGGTTAAAGGCGGCATGACATCCCACGCGGCTCTTGTAGCGCGTCAAATGGGTACATGCTGTATTTCCGGCTGCGAAGCCATCAAGCTCAATGAGCATGGAAAATGCTTTACGCTGGGCGATAAAACCTACAACGAAGGCGACGTAATATCTCTGGACGGTACCAGCGGCATCGTGTACGGCGAAGCCATTACCACTGTTGAAAGCGAAATTTCCGGCGACTTTGCCACATTTATGCAATGGGCCGACAAATACCGCAAACTGCGCGTTCGCACAAATTGCGACACGCCGGAAGATGCAATAAAAGCCATTGGCTTTGGTGCAGAAGGCATCGGCCTTACCCGCTCCGAGCATATGTTCTTTGACAAAGAGCGTCTGCCAAAAATCCAAGTTATGATTCTTGCAGAGACCACAGAAGAGCGCGTAAAAGCTTGTAACGACCTGCTCGGCTTCCAAAAAGCCGACTACGCCGGTATTTTTGAGGCAATGGGCGGCAGACCTGTTACAATACGCCTGCTTGACCCGCCATTGCATGAGTTTGTACCGAAAACCGATGCAGAATTTGCTACGCTGGCTAAGCTCACAGGCAAATCCGACAAAGAGCTTAGAGAAAAATCTGATGCGCTGCATGAAATCAACCCAATGATGGGCCATCGTGGTCTGCGTCTGGCCGTTAGCTACCCGGAACTGGCCGAAATGCAAACCACAGCCATCATCGAAGCGGCTATCGAAGTTAACAAAAAAGGCATCAAAATTGTGCCTGAAATTATGATTCCGCTTACAACCGACAAAAAAGAATTTGATTTTGTTAAGGGCGTTGTGGAAAAAACTGCTAAAGATATCATCGCAAAATCGGGAGCTGCTGTTGAATACATGATAGGCACAATGATTGAAATACCACGTGCCTGCCTTATTTCTGATGAACTTGCAAAGGAAGCCGAATTCTTCTCATTTGGCACAAACGACCTCACGCAAATGACATACGGCATCAGCCGCGATGACGCAGGCAAGATAATGGCGGATTATTTGGACCGCAATATCTTCGAGGTAGACCCAACTGCCCGCCTTGACCAACTTGGCGTAGGCGAGCTTATGAAGATATCTGTAGAGCGTGGCCGTAAAACCCGTCCAGACCTTAAACTAGGCATATGCGGCGAGCACGGCGGCGACCCAAGCTCTATCAATTTCTGCCATCTGCTGGGCCTGGATTATGTATCCTGCTCTCCATACCGCGTGCCAATAGCGCGCCTAGCGGCAGCTCAATCTGCTATTGCAGATAGCCGCGGCGAAGCACTGGTAAGTATTGGATAATAGCGTAAAATAAGCCAAAACTCCTGCTTGACAAGGGCAGGAGTTTTATGTTACATTTTATACTATGAACAAACTGTGAATAAGGAGTGGTGCTATGATTGAATGAAAGCCGAAGGTATATACTCGCTCTTTACTACATTCCAACTAAACCATTTCTAAGAAGGAGGTTTGTTTAATGTCAGAAACGAAAAGCAATATCAGAAAACCCTATTTATGGGAAGCGCTTGTGGCCTTTTTAAGTTTGGTGGTCATCGTACTGGTCACTGTAGCACCTTGGTTTGGCATTGAAGCAACTCTGCATTTCCCAATGATGTTTGCGGTCGTAATAGCTGCATTCTTAATGATGAGATGCGGCTTTACATGGAAGCAAGTCGAAAAAAGTATGATTGACGGCATATCCGCCGCTCTGCCTGCTACACTTATACTTATTGTTGTAGGCGCGCTTATCGCTATATGGGTAATGGCGGGTATCGTACCAGCCATGATTTATTGGGGCCTGTTAATTATGAATCCGGCAATCTTCTTTGTGGCAACCCTTATCATCTGTTCTTTAACATCTATGATTTTGGGTACCTCTTGGGGTACTGCGGGCACACTGGGTGTCGCGTTTATTGGAATAGCAATTGGTCTTGGCATTGAGCCATGGATTGCAGCCGGCGCAGTTGTTTCTGGCGCATATTTCGGCGATAAGCTGTCCCCACTTTCCGACACAACCAACATGACATCATCGGTAGCTGGTGCTGACCTGTTTGCTCACATCAAGAATATGCTTCCGCAAACAGTTATCTCTTATGTTCTAGCTTTGATTATATTTTTGATAATGGGCTTCGTAATGGCCGGCGGCGCAGCCGACACCGCTCAAGTGGAAACATTGCGTAATGGTATTTATGGTCATTTTAATGTGAATCCATTGCTGCTGCTGGCTCCTGTTATCGTAATGGTTGCCATCGGGCTAAAGGTGCCCGCCCTGCCCGGTATTCTTGTCGGTGCGGTTGTTGGCGTAGTATTTGCCTTTATTTTCCAAGAAGGCATAACCTTTACTTCTATTTTTAATTCAGCCTGGGTTCCTCCTGCTTTTGTGTCTGATTATCCTGAGCTAACCAATCTTTTTGGCCGCGGTGGTATTAGAGCCAAGATGTATGCGGTTTCCTTGATTGTTATTGCTATGTCATACGGCGGCATCATGGACAAGTCTCGTATGCTTGAAGTTGTTATTGAAAGAGTTATCAAGGTCTTTGGCAAAACCGACAAAAGCCTTGTTGCTACCACAGTAGTTACCACCATTGCATCCAATATCGCTTTTGCTGAGCAGTATGTAGGCGTTATCCTACCTACCAAAATGTTTGCAAGAACTTACCGCCAGCGCGGTTACCATCCAAAGATGCTAAGCGGCGCGGTAGATGGTACCGGTACGCTAACATCTCCGCTGGTACCATGGAACACTTGCGGTATTGCTATGGCAGGCTTCCTTGGCTATACTGCATGGCAATTCGCTCCTTTCGCCTTCTTCAACTGGCTGGTGCCTATTGTTACCATCGGGCTTGCTTTTGCCGGCAAATATACAAGATACCTCAAAGATGACCCAACAACTGTTACAGCCGCTTATCTGGAAGAATTCAAAGATGAACCGCTTCCGGAAGGCAATGCGTAGATAACTGGCAAATACATAATGAATAATACAAAAAGGGGCGGGCTACCGCCTCTTTTTGTATCGAATATAGAGAAAAATATATTGATAAACGATAAAAAATACTTGACAAACATTAAGTACCATGATATGATGAGTTTATATTAATCAGAAATGGGGCTTTATTATGAGAAAGAAAAACTGCCAAGCCAAACCTTCTTGTCAAACAATGGAGCAAATGCGGGAAAAAATCAAGAAAATTTGTGGCATTGCCTATGTGGTGTTGACAGTGATTGGCGCGACATATATCATAATGGCTTTACTTGATATGTCATATGAAATCATGTCATTGTTAGATGTGTCGCTTAATATCCCGGCTTTTAGCTTTGGATTTATAGGAGCCAGAGGTGTTGCCAATCCTGTGCTTGTTATGCTACTCATGCTTCTTTATCATGCAATCATTTTATCTGTGATGCTTTACGTGAGGAGTGTCTTCAAAGATTTGCGCGATGGTGGCTCACCATTTAGCAGAAAAGTAAGCATTGCAGCATCCGGGCTTTCTGGCGCGCTTATTTCCATAGGCATTATGCAAGCCGAGCTACTTTTGATTTTTGCTGCTGTTCTTGTTGGTCTATTTGCCTATATTTTTGATTATGGCCGCATATTGCAAGAAGATGCGGACCATACACTGTGAAAGGGGCTGGTCATATGATTATATTGCGCCTGGACCGCGTAATGGCCGACCGCAAAATGCCGCTCAATGAGCTGGCAAAGCATGTTGGCATATCCAATGCCAACCTATCCAATATTAAAACCGGCAAAATAAGCGCGATACGCTTTTCTACGCTGGATGCGATATGTGAGGTGCTGGATTGCCAGCCGGGGGATATATTGGAATATAAACGTAGTAATGACTCAAACAATGGATAAAACTATTTCCTACGATAGATCTAAAAATTTCTATTAAAAAAGTCTTGCTTGTGACGTTACGTAATGAGTTATAATTAGTTTGAAGGGGGGGTTGAAGGCATGGAAAAATATCGTGCAATACCTGATGGCTACATGACCGTAGGCCAAATTGCCAAAAAAATGGGCATAACAGCCCGTACACTGCAATATTATGACCGCGAAGGCGTGCTGGCCCCATCGGCCCAAAGCGAGGGCGGTCGCAGATTGTATACCGATAAGGACATGGTGAAGTTGCACCAGATATTGTCCATGAAATATCTGGGCTTTTCGCTAGAAGACATTAAAAACCGGCTGGTATCATTGGACACGCCGGAGCAGGTTGCCATCGCCCTTGACGACAATGCCGTTGCTATACGCCAAAAAATGGATGCCTTAGCAGAGTCATTGCAGGCAATAGAAGTCTTGAAGGCCGAAGTACTGCAAATGGAGACTGTAGATTTTAGAAAATATGCCGATATCATTGTTAGCTTGCAAATAAAAAACGAAATGTATTGGGCCATCAAGTATATTGACAATGACACAATGGAACATCTTAGAGGCCGCTTTAACAAAAAAGACGCAAAAGCAATGATGGAGCGCATAAGTGGCCTTCTGAAAGAGGCGACGCAACTTGGCGATGATGGTGTGCTGCCTGAAAGTGAAAAAGGTCAAGAGCTTGCTAAGGTTTTTTGGGGGCTGGTGCTGGAGCTTACAGGTGGAGATACGGCAATGATGTCCAAACTTGACAAGATGACAGATAAAATAGACCTTGATACAGGCGGCTTTATCGAATCGGCCCTAGAAATTTACTTTACAAAATCCGGATATAATCCGTTTGAAAAGGAGGAATCAATTTGATTTCAATGACCAATGTTGTTAAAAAATTTAACGACAAAACCGTACTGCGCGATGTTAGCTTCAGCGTTGGCCAAGGTGAAATTTTTGGCCTGCTGGGTCCATCGGGCGCAGGAAAAACAACGATAATTAACATTCTGGCCAAGCAGTTAACGGCCGAAAGCGGTAGCCATATCGTAGATGTGGAAGATTTCACGCAAGTAGGGCTGATGCTGGAAGAAGATGGGCTATACGGCCGTCTAACCACCGTTCAAAACCTAAACTTGTTCGCAGGAATTTATGGTGTAGACAAATCCAAGGTAACAACGGCGCTGGCAGATGTGGGCCTGGCAGATGCGGGCAAAAAGCCTGTAGCAAAGCTATCCAAGGGTATGCGCCAGCGTCTAGCTTTAGCACGAGCTATCATACATTCGCCAAAGGTGCTGTTTTTGGATGAGCCAACGGCAAATCTGGACCCCAATACGGCGCGGGGCATACACAAGCTGGTTTTTGGCTTGCGTGATGCGGGTACCACGGTATTTTTGACCACGCACAATATGGAAGAGGCCGTGAATTTATGCGATAATGTAGCATTGCTGCACCAGGGCGAGATTGTGGAATATGGCTCGCCCAAAGATATTTGCCAGAGGCACGATTCTTTTAAGACTGTGCCGGATTTGGAATCTGTGTTCGTAAAATTAACGGGGGTGGTGTTGGAATGAGAGCTGTTAGCGCGATTTTTACCAAGCAATTAAACGATTTTCCAAAGAATATGTCTGTGGCGCTTTTGTACGTGATGTATCCCGTTTTAGCAATTATATTTTCAACATTAATGCCTGTAGAAGGCGATGGTGTAGGTAGCGAATTTTTCACCATGACCTTTGCTATGATGTTTGTAGCCTCTACGCCCATGATAACCATGGCCAATACAATAGCGGAAGATAATGAGTACAAATCTCTGCGCTTTCTGGTTATGGCAGGGGTGCGGCCTCATCAATATATTCTGGGCCTGGGTGCTTTCACTGTAATAATGTCGCTTTTGCCGCTTGCTGTGTTTGCAGTAATTGGCGGTTTTGGCCTTGAAACCCTTGCGGTTTTTGTTCCTGTAGCACTGCTGGGATGTCTGGCATCTCTTGTGCTTGGCGGCGTTGTAGGCATATTTTCTAAAAATGTTCAGCAATGTGCAGCCATATACACACCACTAATGATGGTGATAGCTTTTGTACCCTTTGTGGCCATCTTTAATCCGGCCATAGGTGACTTTGCCCAAGTGTTATTTTCTCATCAAATCTTTATGCTGTTTGCGGAAGCGGTGCAGCCGGGGGCAATGGGAGATACAAATACGGCAGCTTCAATGGGTATAATAGCAGCCAATTTGCTGGTGTTTGCGGTGCTGTTTGTTGTGGCGTATAAGAAGAAAGGTTTGAAGGGGTAGTGTAGTTAGAATAAAGAAGGAAGAATCAGCAAATGTCGGAAAATAAGACATGAAATATCGGAAATAAGACAAAAACCGACAAAAAACTATTGCAAGTTCGCGTTAAATATGCTATAATTAGCATATAATAGAGAAGAGGATGCTGGACACATCCTCTTCTCGGGCGCAGACCACTTAAAAGGTGGTTTGGCTCGCAATTTAAATGTTACTTGATGAACCGCTTACCTTTGCGAATATGGGGCGGTTCATTTTTTTGTCATTATAACATCCAAAATGGACTATCAAAGCGAGAACGAAACTTAGCAGAGCAAGAACAAAACCCATAGCTCCAAAAGTCAACATAAAAGCCTCGAATATCGTCATGGTTTCGCATCCTTTCAGTAAGAATAATGAAATCTCACCTTCCGGCGGCAAACCAAACCACCCACAAGCAAACTGCACTTGTCTTAATAACATCATAAAACATCTCTAATGTATATACAAATCTCTCAATCTCAAAACATATCCTTGATAAATATCCCAAAACATTGTATCATCATAACAAAGGGGATAGTACATATGAAGACAAAGCAAGAGAGGTCTGAAATTTTCAAGCTGTTTCAAACTGGCATCAAGAAGAAGAGTGCCTTTGAAGAGGGTAAGCAGAGCCTGCTGGCACTTAGGGCAGAGTTTGCTTCGATGTATGATTTTATATTTTCTGTATGCAATAACGAAGATTTTTGCAAAATGCCACTTTCCAAGGAAAAGACACTTGCATACTATCTCTATCATACCTTGCGCATTGAGGATATTATCGCAAACAGCTTGATTGATAACAAACCGCAGATATTCTTTTCGCAGGGCTATGATATATTGCTAAAATCGCCTATTATTACGACAGGAAACGAGCTTGTGCGCGATGGATTAATTGATTTCAGTAAAAAGCTGGACATAGGACAGCTTAAAAATTATGTTGCCGCCGTGATGTCAAATACAAACGAAATAATCCAAAATATGACCTTTGAAGAGTCTAAAACAAAGATATCAGCCGAGAAAAAGGCGACACTGGTAGAATCAAATGTTGTGTCAACCAACCCCGGTGCCTTTTGGCTTGTAGATTATTGGTGTGGCAAAACATATGCAGGTCTGCTGCTAATGCCGCTATCGCGCCACCATATGATGCATCTTGATGTTGGCCGCTTGCGAGTTATCAACAAAATTGTGATGCGATAGATTTGCAAAGAAAGGTAGAAGGAATGATATGTCAGGCATAGCTTTTGAACATCAATATACCGTTGAGGGCTACATAACTTTTGCTATAGAGGTTGTATCAGGAAAATTTTCCGGGGCATCCAGTTTTTGCATATCGGATAAACTGCTGGAAGATGCAGTTTCGCATTTGACCGAAATGCACAACAATCTCAGCGGCACCTATCGTATAAACGATTACGATAGCACCGATTTTATTTTGTTTGAATCCTTAATGCTAGGGCGCTTGAAAATCTCCGGTCAAGTAGGTGGGGATGGCAACTATAGTGACCAATATCTTGTTTATCAGTTTACAACTGACCAAACTGCCTTGAGAAGCATAATATTAGATTTTTATCGTATGCTGGATGGCGGCATTTTGCGAATTATCAACAAAATTATAGAATAATGACGAAAAACATTATACTTGAAAAAAATCCCAAAATGCTGTATTATAGTAATAGAATGTTCATGAAGATTATTTATACTATTTTGGGGATATAATCCACACAGAAGAACCGAGAGGAGAAAATGAATGTTTAACAGGGATTTAGGAATAGATTTGGGTACCGCTAATACACTTGTATTTATGAAGGGGCGCGGTATTGTAATGAGCGAGCCTTCTGTAGTGGCTGTGAATACAGAAACACATGATGTACTGGCTGTGGGCGACGAGGCAAAGCAAATGATAGGCCGCACGCCCGGCAATATAGTAGCTATACGCCCTATGAAAGACGGTGTTATTGCAGATTTTGAAACCACGCAGGCTATGCTGCGATACTTCATAAAAAAGACGATATCCAAAAACGCTTTTTCCGGCAAACCCCGTGTGGTGGTTTGTATACCTTCTGGCGTTACAGAGGTTGAAAAGCGGGCTGTTATGGAAGCCGCTATTTCTGCGGGTGCAAAACAAAACGGCGCATATCTGATAGAAGAGCCCATGGCAGCGGCCATCGGCAGCGGCTTGCCCGTTGAAGAACCAACAGGCAGCATGGTGGTGGATATTGGCGGCGGTACATCCGAGGTGGCTGTTATTTCCCTTGGAGGCATTGTGGCATCAAAATCGTTGCGTATTGCCGGGGATGAACTGGACGAATACATCATATCATATGTGAAACGCGAATATTCACTGGCTATAGGCGAGCGCACAGCCGAAAACGTAAAAATGACCATCGGCTCTGTATTTAACCCCGACCCTAACTTGAGAATGGACGTGCGAGGCCGCGACCTTATCTCTGGTCTGCCAAAAACCATAAGCATTTCCAGCGACGAGGTGGGCCATGCTGTTTATGAGCCTGTAAACGCCATTTTGGATTCTATTAAGGTAACGTTGGAGAAAACCCCACCTGAACTTGCCAGCGATATAATGGAAAGCGGAATAATGATGACGGGCGGCGGAGCATTGATAGGTGGTCTGGATAAATTGATATCTGTAGAAACGGGTATGCCAGTAAATATCGCAGATGAACCGCTTAATTGTGTAGTTTTGGGTACCGGCATTGTGCTTGACCATATAAACAGTCTGAAAAATGTGCTGATAACGCCTAAAAAGTTGAGGATGTGATGATATCAACGATATCTTGAAGCACTGGAATATGGCGGATGCTATGGTAACAACATTAACCCGGCCGCATATGTCCGAAGGCGAGCGAACCATCTGGGATGTGAATGGAAAATACATGCTAAAACATCAGCCAAATGAACGCGTAATCAAAATTGCGCAACTTTTGGCCGATGAAGGCATACCCGTGGCGCGATATTTGCCAATGACAAACGGAAATTTTACCACAGATGATGGATATGCATTAATGACTAAAATAACAGGTATGCACCCTAACCTTTTTGAGCAACCCTATCTGGCAACGTCGTTTGGCCGCGAACTTGGCATTTTGCATATTGCGTTAGCAAAAATTGAACCGCAGCTGGATGGTCTACACAACAGCAATTTTCTAGACCAATTGCATAATTATATGCTGCCGGGGCTTGGCGAAAGAGTTCCAACCGACCTGCTTGATGACTTTGTGGCAAAAATGGAAGAAATATGCCCCGCGCTGCCTTGCCAGCTGATACATAGGGATGTGCATTGTCAAAACGTGTTGTTTGATGGCGATAGACTTTCAGGATGGCTTGACTTTGACCTTAACCACAAAAATACCAGACTTTTCGACATTGCATATTTGCTGGCATACCTGATATTCGGCAACCATCACAATCCTGAAAAGGTAGAAGCGTGGCAGCAAATATGTGATGAGGTAATGATAGCATACAATGAAGTAAATCCGATGACCGACATAGAGAGAAATGCCCTGCCCCTGATGATGACCGCAGTGGAGTTGCTTTTTGTGGCTTTTTGGAGCCGCGAAGGCAACGAGGAGCAATGCCAAGCTGCCCTAGATTTAGCGCAGTGGCTATGGCAGAGAAAATGGAGATAGAACTATGGAATTTTTCCAAAACAAAAAAAGGCTTCTGATAATTGGCCTGGCTGCCTTTTCTTTCATGGCTATGGCCTATTCTGCGCGGGAAAGCTATCAGCCCGGGCCCTTGGAGCGCGGACTTGGCTTTGTAATTACCCATGTGCAGGGCGGTTTTATGGCCGTTGGCGACTGGATTGCAGGGCGTGTGGATTTTTTTGCGAGTATGAACACTTTGCATTCTGAAAATGCCAGATTGCAAGAACAGGTGCTTATGTACCAAATTGAAAATGCCCGCCTACTGCACCTGGAAGAGCAGGTTTCGGTGATGTCTGAGCTTTTAGATATCCATAACCGTTATGCGGAATATCCCATGCTGGGTGCAAACATAATATCTCTGGACCCAAGCAACTGGTTCGATACATTCTATATTGACCGAGGTGCCAGAGACGGTTTGCAGCGCGACATGGCGGTGCTGGCTCCGGGCGGCCTTGGCGGTCGCATTTTCAAGGTAGGGCATAACTATGCCGTGGTGCACACACTGGTAGAAGATACCTCATCCGTATCGGCCCAAGGCCGCAGAAGCGGAGACTGGGGTGTGGTACGCGGCGATATAAACCTGTCATCACATGGCCTTTTGCGCATGGAATTTATAGAGCCGGGCGCAGACATTGCCGTGGGCGACGAAATTGTAACATCGTCCACATCATCCGTATTTCCGCCGGGAATACATATCGGATATGTGGTGGAAGTAACCCAGCTGGCCACCGGCATGCGCTCTGCCCTGGTGCAGCCCAGCGTAGATTTTTCTCGGCTTTCGTCTGTGCTGGTGATAACAGAGCTGTTTACCCATGAATTTATACACATAGAAGAATAGAGGAGCGTTTTGCGAATAGCCGTAGTTTCATTTATCGTCTTAGTAAATTTTATATTACAAACCACCTGGTTTAGTTATATTAGCCTGTTTGACACTATACCCAATACTGCGCTCATCATAGTTGTTACATATGCTATGCTGCGTGGTGATGTGGAAGGTGCTATATTGGGCTTTTGTGCCGGTTTTTTGGCTGATATCTTCTTTGGCCGCATCATTGGCGTGTCTGCACTTTTGATGATGTTTGCAGGATATTTTGCCGGCAAACCTTTTCGCGACTTTTTCAAGGAAAACTACATAGCCCCTATAATTTTGGTGGGTATAGCCAGCTTGGGCTACGAATTTATGTTCTATGTGCTTAATTTTTTGCTGATGGGCCGTACGGACTTCCTGCGATATCTTGGACAAATAATACTACCTGTTACTGTATATAATCTTGTGGTCTGTGTTTTTATATATCGCATTATTTACGGCATCAATGGCCTACTAGAGGCCCGTGAAGAAAAGAAAAGAGGTTTCATGAAAAAATGATGGATGATTTTAAAGAAAAATTTTTGGAGACTATAAAATTTTTTGCTGATAGGCTGTTTCTGCTGGCGGTGGCTTTTTGCTTGATATTTGCCGGGCTTGTAGCGGCTCTGTTTGATGTGCAGATTGTACGCGGTCATATTCCTGTGCGACAAGAAACAACCTTTGAACGCCTTGTGCCAATAAATGCTCCCCGTGGAGAAATTTTTGACGCACATGGTCGCCCGTTGGCCGTAAATTATGCTGTGTTTACCGTAATGCTAGACCCTTCCGTAGAGCAATTTGATGCGGACTATTCTTTCCGGTTTTTTATCGACCTAATGCATCATCACGGCGAAGAAATTTCTGTAAATTCGGAATTTATCATAACGCAAGACACACCCAGGATATTTACCAATGCATCTCCCAATGTGCAGCGCCGCTGGATGACGGACTTGGGCATAGATGAAGAGGCCATAGAGGCAGGGCTTGACGCCGATGAGGCATATGATATATTGCGCGAGCTGTTCAATATACCTCAAGACATGAATGACGACGACGCACATACGCTGCTGGTAATGCGCACTGCGCACTATCTTCAACGATTTTTTCTGCGTCATATACCGCTAGCAATGGATATAGATTTTACCACAGTAGCTGCCATAGAAGAGCACAATCTGCGCATGCCCGGCTTTTATGTGGCTTTTGATTATTTGCGATACTATCCCATGGGCAAATATATGACCAATATTATCGGTTATATCACGCTGATATCCGACTCCGATTTTGCCGCCAATGAGCATTTTGGCTATAATCCCACCGACCTTTTTGGCACGGCGGGTGTAGAGCGCGCCTTTGAGCATCAGTTGCGTGGCGAGCGCGGCCACACACAGGTGCTGGTGGACAGCTCCTTTCGCCGCGTGGGTGTGCTGGAAGAGGTGCCGCCGGTACCGGGCGATGATATCCATCTAACCATTGACTCTATTTTGCAGCGTAATATATACTATATTTTGGAGGATAGCCTAGCTGATACTCTTATTGCTCGCATACAGCGCAACCCCAATACATTCACCCGTGAGGTTTTGGAATCCTTCGTGCGTCATGGCCGCATTGATGTAGATGCTATCATGCAATCTGATGAGACCCATCCCGCATCGCAAACCATCCGTAGCTTTGTTATCGACAATTTTGATGAAGAAGAAGGCCAAACTATGGCCGCATTTATTGGAGAAAATATAATAAGCGGCCGTGTTAGCATGGGCACTGTAATTGAAGTTATGGCTGAACAAGGCTTTATTACGCTTGATGACGACCTGGCAGGACGCACTCCTGCCGCAATTTTGGTAGATAGAATACAGGCCCGTGAAATAACGCCGCAAATGGTGAATGTACTGCGACACCCCAATACCGGCTCTGTGGTGGTTACATGCGTAGAGACAGGTGCAGTGCTGGCCGCCGTGCATTATCCTACATTCAATGCCAACAATCTTTTGCGCCATAGCTTTGATTTTGACTATTTCCAAAAAATAATAAACGACCCTTCAGAACCCATGCAAAACCGCGTTTTTTTTGAAGAGCAGTCCCCTGGTTCCACATTTAAGATGATAACGGCTCTGGCTGCGCTGGACCAAGGTGTAATAACCCCATCAACCCGCATTTGGGATGGCGTGGTGTTTCGCGATAACGGCCTGCCGTATTTACGCAGCTGGAGCTCTTCTACATTTGGCTCTATTAATGTGGCAGATGCAATAGCTGTCTCCAGCAACTATTTCTTTGCCCGAGTGGCCTTTGATATGGGCAATTTCCGCGATGGTCGGCTGATAGAAGGCATAGAGACCTTTAACCAATATATGAAGGAATTTGGTCTTGGCTCGCCAACCGGCATAGAAATAAGCGAACGCGCAACTGCCACATCAGGCGTAAATCAAGTCCCGCGTATTGCAAGTCCGGCTCATATTGAGGCCATAGGTCAAGGTCCGTGGACAGGTGGCCATACAAGTAATGCCAGCATTGGTCAGGGTTTTGTACAGCACACCCCGGCTCATATGGCTAAATATATGGGTGTGCTTGCAACAGGCGGCGTGCGCTACCAAATGCATCTACTGGACCACAGCCAAAATGCTGCGGGCGAGATTACGCGGTTTGTGCCCGTGGTGGAACATGTGATGGATATAAACCCGGAGCATATGGAAGTAATCCACAGAGGTATGCGTGAAGTTATTACCACCAACCGCGGCACCGGACGCACCATATTTGCAGGCTTTCCTATGGATGTTGCAGTAAAATCCGGCACAGCAGAAACATTCTGGGATGAAAGTCATTCTTCCTACGGTGGCTTTGCGCCTTTTGATAATCCGCAGATTGCTGTGTACGTGATGATGCCCTTTGGCGATGTGCGCGACTATGGTGGCGCAACTGCGGGCCATGTAATGCGGGCGGTGCTGGAAGAATATTTCGGATTTAATGTGCAGCCGCAAAATAACGGCAATGGTAATGGGATGATTATTAGGTGATACGATGAAGGTTTACACGTAAGACCGCAAGTCAAGTAAATGGTGGAAAAGTCCGCCTTTCAAAAGTGAGAGGCTTTCAAGTATTCTGGCCATTATTACGATTGTCACTTTTATTCTGGCCATTGTACTGATATTTGCAGGTATATATTGATGCGCAATATGCCAGATTTATGATAATAGAAACCGGGGGAACTACACCTATGAGTTGATTTGTGGATGTGTAAATAACACAAACTGAATTAGCTCACTGCGAAACGCCAAAATTGTGATAAAATGTTTACTGGCTGGACAGCCAAATAAAAGAGCGCACTTATGTACCACAAGAGTGGTACATGTTCAAAATTTTTATTAGATGAGGCTTGCGTATGAATAGTGATAAAATAATTGAATATTTTGGAGCTGAGTTTCATGAAAAAGTTGTTGCGGATTTGCCAAAGTACGTCGCACAATGGCATTTATCCAACCTTGAGCAGATTGATTATTATTCTCTAAGTTGTCTTTTTACATGTGATTCTGCGGAATATGGTGCTTGTGTGCTTAAATTTGGACGATTCCTAGAAGTAGCAAAAACGGAATACTATATGCTAAAAGACTTTGATGGAAATGGACTTTGTAAAGTGTATGCCGCCGATATTGATAATGGAGTCTTACTTATTGAGCGGATTATGCCTGGAATCCAACTATGCGAAGAACCTAGCCAAGATATACGCATCAATGAATTTTTCGCACTGGTTCAAAAATTGCATAAACCATCTGCCAACCATCAAAAGTATCCAACATATATGAGCTGGTTGAGCGATATTACGGAATTTATGAAAACCCAAGCGGATTATGTTGACTTATACCACAAAACCCAAAAAGCTGAGGAAATATGCCGCTCTCTATGGGAAAAATATTCCGACAGAACGCTTTTACATGGCGACTTACATCACGAAAATATCCTGCAAGGGAAAGAAGGATATTGCGCCATCGACCCCATTGGCGTCATTGGCGACCCCATTTTTGAAATACCAACGTTTATTTTGAGTGAAGCAGCTGGGGAAGAGGCAGATGAGTTTGATCATGTTGTTAGTGCAGTTTCTGCAAAATTTAATGTTCCTAAACAAGATATACGAGCGTTACTTTACATCGAGTCCTGCCGATTGAATTGTTGTGCGGTGGAAGATGGTGACTATGATGAAGTGGATATAGATGAAACATTGTTAGTTGAGCGCATGATGGATAGAGGAACTGCTTAACTTTGCTAACAATCACTAAGTAGCGTTATTTACGTCCTTAGTGGTGTGCGTTCTATAAGGCACTTGTATGTCACAATAGCCTTTTATATCTGAGTGGTGCCGTCGGCTGTTTCATATTTAACCTTGAAGAGAATTGACAGGAAAATAGACAAAAGCAATCAGGATAATGACAGGGGGAAAACCAAATGAAAGAATTTTTAGGCGACGATTTTCTATTACAGAGCGAACTGGCCATTAGGCTGTACAACGAGGTGAAAGACCTGCCCATTGTAGACTACCACTGTCACCTAGAACCATCCGAAATCGCCGAAAACAAACGCTTTGAAAATATCACGGAAATTTGGTTGTATGGCGACCATTACAAGTGGCGGCTTATGCGGGCAAATGGCGTTGATGAGAAATACATTACTGGCGATGCCACAGATTGGGAAAAATTTGAAAAATGGGCCGAAACCATTGAAGATTGCATCGGCAATCCGCTGTATCACTGGACGCATATGGAGTTGCGTCAATATTTTGGTTACAATGGCCTGTTTTCTGCCACAACTGCGAAAGAAATATGGGATATTTGCAACGAGAAAATTGCGGCAGAAAACTTTAATGTGCATAATATCCTGGCGAAATTTAAAGTTGAGATGGTAGGCACCACGGATGACCCCGCCGACAGCCTGGAGCATCACGCGGCTATCAAGGAATCTGGCCTGGCAACTAAAATTTTGCCGACTTTACGACCTGGTCATCTATATAATATCGATAACGAAGGTTTCGCGGCATACCTTGAAAAGCTGTCCAAGGTTTCCGGCGTAGAAATTGATAATTACAGCGACCTGATGCTGGCAATGCAAAGCCGCGTGAACTTTTTCCATGAAATGGGCTGCCGTGCATCGGATATTGGCATGGATGTGGTTGTATATGAAGAGTATTCACCATTTGAAATAGACGTGATATTTAACAAGGCTGTAACAGGTAAGCAATTGACGCAGGAAGAAATTGACAAATACCGCACATCCCTGATGGTAGATTTAGGTATAATGTATGCTGATAAGGGCTGGGCCGTGCAATATCACATGAACGCTCTGCGCAATAATAACACTGCTATGTTTGAGGCATTAGGCGCAGATAAGGGATACGATTCTATCAGCGATGCCGAGCTAGCACGTCCGTTAGCACGGCTGCTTAATGACCTGGCCACAGAAGGCAAGCTGGCAAAAACTATATTGTATTCAGTAAATCCTGCGCATGATGATATTATCACAACCATGATTGGCAACTTTCAGGGTGGCATAAAGGGTAAAATACAGCATGGCAGCGCATGGTGGTTTAATGATACCAAAACTGGCATGGAAAAGCAGATGATATCACTGGCAAATAACGGTATGTTGGCACGTTTTATCGGCATGTTAACAGATTCGCGCAGCTTTTTGTCTTATCCGCGGCATGAATATTTTCGACGCATTATGGTGAACCTGCTGGCCAATTGGGTGATATCAGGCGAATTTCCAAATGATTTTGAAAAATTGTCGAAAATTGCCAAGGATATTTCATACTATAATGCCAGAAATTTTTTTGAATATTAACTAACTTTCTGCATTTGAGCTATTTACAAATGCGAAACTTTCCGATATAATATATGAGACACGAAAATGGAATGAATGTCGGATTATAGAGGATTTGGTATTTATGAAAATTGAAAGAATAAGCAGCAACGAAATAAAATTTGTATTGAGCGAGGCAGATCTTAGCGAGCGCAATATGAGACTTAACGAGCTTTCATATGGCAGCGAAAAAACACAGGAGCTTTTTCGCGAAATTATGGAGCGCGCTGCTGTAGAGTGCGATTTTCACACCACTCACGAGACACCGCTTATAATCGAAGCCATACCTGTTAGCCGCAATAGCATTATGATAATTGTCACAAAAGTCGGCAGTCATGAAGATTTAGAAGACCGCTTCGGCTATCCGCCTGTAATTGGCAACTACAAAAATATATCGCGTGCCAAGCAGAAAAAGAGGCATACAGATGGTCATATGCCACCTATGCCACCAGATATTTTTGGCGGAGGCAAGAGAAGCCATGCGGCTGCAAAGCAAATTATCTTTGAGTTTAAATCTCTTGACGATGTAACAAGTGCCTGTGCCCGCATTTCCGGTACCTACATAGGCAACAATGCCTTGTACAAGTATTCGAGCAGATACTATCTTGTCATTGACAACAGCGATGCCAAACTTTCCGCCGGGCAAGAGAATATTCTGCGAGAATATGGCAACAAATTCTCGCACCTTGAGATTTCCGGCATGTTTTTGCTGGAGCACGGCGAAACTGTGATAGAAAATGGTGCAATAGACGTAATTTCAACTATACTGGGATAAAAATCAAAGCCGTCGGATAAAAAGGCGGCTTTTTGTTTGAGGAGAGAGTTGCATGAGACCTGAACTACAGCTGATAAAAAAACTTGTAATCATCGCATTTGCATTACATGTTGCTAGCTTGTTTGCGGTTGTTGCCATCGTGGCCTTACAAATCTCACTGGTTAGGCTTTTTGTTATCTTCATAAACGGCGGCCCTATATTTGTTTTTCCGCCTATTTCAGTAATAGTAGAGATGGCAGCTTGGTTTATTGCCCATGCTATCTTAACGGCGGTGCTACTGGCGGCACTGCGCAGTGATTACGACCAACTGCGCAAACTAAAAACGGCAGCAATGTTAACGATGGCCTTAACCATAGCCGCGCTACCGTTTTTAAGCTATATCTTGAGTTTTTGGATGGCCTTCTCCAGGCAATCCTTTGATATTTTGTCTGCTCAAACCTCATTGATATTTTTGATTAACCACGGTCTGATTCTTCGTGGCTTGGGACTGACAGCTCTGCTGATTGCTGCTTCGATGGCTATTTATCATTGCCACATAATGAAGCTGCGAATGTCCTTGCACCCGCAATTGCCTCAGGAGTTTGAAACGACGCCAAATTATCCTCATCCCTAACAGAATACATACCCATATATTGCAATTTTGAATGTTCACATAGCCGCTGTATGCCTATTTCAAAAGGTTCAGCGGCATATTTTGCGTCGTAGCCGTGGGTGGTTATTATTGCGATCTGCTTGCCGGCCCATAATGAACCCTTGGCCTTGCCGTAGAACTTGTTTAGCCCAAAATGGCGGTCCAGCAAGGCTTTCATGGGGGCGGTGCAATACCAGGTGTAAATGGGTGTGGCGAATACGATGCAGTCTGCGGCGATAATTGCATCCATAATCTGTGGCACATCGTCATCCAGCACGCAACCAAAAGTATCAGCCACATTCTGGCAGGCAAAGCAGCCATCACAGGGTTCGATTTCTTTGTCGGCAAGAAAGATATAATTAACCTGATTACCGCTATCCTTTAATTCTTGAACGAATGGTTTTAAAAGCTCGGCGGTATTGCTGTCTGGCCGTGTGCTGCCCAACAAAATACAAAATTTCTTCATATATAACCTTCCTCCATGATATCTATAAATTAGCGAGAGACATTGCAAAAGCCGCCCCGGACTTCCCTTTATTGCCCTCGGCAAATTCTCGAAACAGCTGCATACTGCTTTCGCGTAACAATCCCCTGGATACATCCGGAAAACGATAGCCCGAAAGCCCAGACACTACACGCCCATCAAACCCTTTGCGAATAAGCTCTATCGCACCGTCTTCCGGTGCTTCTAAGGCATAATATATCTTGCCAACAAAGCTAGACATCGCCATACCAAGGCACATCAGGCATGGCTCAAGATTTGTGTATAGCTCCAGCTGCGTACGGATTTCAAACGGCAGTTTTTGCATGTCGGCATCAATCAACGTCTTTTGCTCGGCGTGTACCAGCCATCTGCCATCGGCGCGCTCTGTTGTGTAGGCAGATGAAATCAAATTATCTCCATGGTAAATAGCGGCGGCAATAGGAAGCTCGCCGCTATCCAGTGCTTTCCGCGCCAAATCAATCACAAATTGCATCTTATCGGCTGATGTCATTGTAATATCAACCTGTTTAAATCCATTGGCTGTATCCACACACCATCTTTATAGGCACGCATACAGCCGCCGGAGATTTCATCCGCCAGCAAAATCTGCCCATCCGATACCCCGAATTCAAACTTGATATCATATAGCTCCAGACCCTTTTTTTGCAAATCTTCACCGATAATGCGGCCGATTTTTTGTGTCATGGATTTGATTTCGTCGTATTGGCCTTCGGTCATGATGCCCAGCATGACCAGAGATTCTTTGGTGATTGGTGGGTCGCCCAGGCCATCATTTTTCAATGTAAATTCTACCAAACCATCCAGTGGGGCAGCTTCTTCAGTATAATCTCCATAGCGGCGTAAAAAGCTTCCCACGGCGCGGAAGCGGCATACCACCTCTATGCCCTTGCCGAACATCTTGACGGGCTTCACAACCATCGTAGAATCTTCTAGATTTGCCGATACAAAATGTGTGGCAACGCCAGCATCGGCAAGTAGTGTGAAGAAATGCTGCGACAGTGTGAGGCATTCGCGCCCCAGACCATCTATGGTCAGAGCCACGGCATTTTCGCCGGGGTCAAACACGCCGTCTTTGCCGGTAGCGTCGTCTTTAAATTTCAGCAGGTAGTTGCCATCGGGCAGGGTAAAAACGTCTTTTGTTTTGCCGGTGTAGATTAGTTTCATATTATCAGCTCCTTTGTGAATTATCAAGTGACATAATCATAAATTGATAGCCCTGTAGCTTGAACTTAAAGCCGACCTCACCCCAAGGCTGCTTTTCAAGCCCTGATGGGTTTACGCAGGCGTGGCTATCAAATACTTCCTGGACTTTCTCAGCCGGGATAACAATATGGATTTCAACGCCTACGCCAATATATGGAATTGCATCTTTGCTGACATATTTCTCATCCATTACACCCAACAGCAGTTGATTTCCGTGCAAAAATACCCCTGCAAGCGGGTCGTTGCCATCCGGTGGGGTTTGAAAGTCTATACGCCAGCCGCATTTTTGGAACTGGGCGGCAGCTTTGTATGGGTCTTTTGTGGCGAGAATTGGTCTAATCATAGCGTCTTACCTTCATCAATCATTATTGGATATTTACGCGTATAATGTCGGTGCAGCAGTACGCGCAGCGGCAATGGCACCATAATGAAAGCTACAAGTGTTGACAATACTGATTGTATTTGTGTTATTACGGATTTCTTTATCATGCAATCACCTCATTATGGCGCGAGCCAGTCGTTCAGGTCTATGGGGTCGTAGGTTTCCAGGCGATGGAAAAATATTGCTGTTGAATCTGTGGCGGGCCCCATGCGTAGACGCAGGCGTCCATCTCTTCGGACTTCAAAATCATCACCACGACTGCGCACGCGAAAGTAATCGCTGCCATAGTAGAAGTTAATGTCTTGGATGGTCATCCAGTGAGCCCTATATCTGCCTATCATCCCCGGGTTGGTGTGGAATGTAACATGCAACTTTATTTCCTTGTCTTCTGCAAACAAAATGCCGGGGTAAGCATTAGTGTGATTAACCAAAGCAATGTTATATTCAGGACTGATATGCAAGACCATAGGTGGGTCATAACTTTCCCATACGCCCCAAGGGATAGCTTCTTCAAGAGGGATATTCTCGCGCATAGTACAGGCAACGCAAGCTACGCAGGAAACAAGTGGCATCAAGATAATCACTGAAAAAACTATTGCCAGTATCAAACCAATTTTACGAAGCGCACTTGTACTAGATTTCGTTGGCATAGCATCCCTCCCTAAAACAACGTCAACTGCTCCGTCTCTGGCATCCCATCCAACACGCCGTTATCTTTCAATAGCTGCACCACATTCTTATTTACCTTTGTACGGGCCTTTAAATCCTCTATGGAGAAAAACTCGCCATCTTCCCGGGCAGCTACGATGGTATCTGCAACCGTTTCGCCCAGGCCGGCCACGGCGCATAGCGGCGGCATTAGACCGTCATCGGTTATCTGAAATTTTGTGGCATGGGCGCAGTAAATATCCAGCTTGGCGAATTTTAGCCCGCGGGCGTACATCTCGTTCACTAGCTCCAGAAGCACCATGGATTTTTCGTCTTTTTGTGTGGCCTCATTGCCAGCAAGGTTTATGCGGCGCATCTCGGTCTTCGCAATTTCCGGGCCAAGGCACATATGTACATAGTCAAAATCATCACTTTTCACCGAAAAAGTAGCGGCATAAAAAGCCTCGGGATGGTGTATTTTGTAATATCCTATGCGCATTGTCATCATCACATAGGCCACAGCGTGGCCCTTTGGAAACAGGTACTTAATTTTTTTGCAGCTTTCGATATACCATTTGGGCACGCGGCAGTCCTGCATTATGCGCTCTTCGGCCTCTGTTAGGCCCTTGCCCTTACGCACATTTTCCATAATTTTGAAGGCATCCAGCTCCGGAACGCCTTTCAAAATCAGGTATACCATTATATCATCACGACTGGGAATAATTTCCTTTAGCGTGGCCGTTTTTTGGCGTATTAGGTCGGCGGCATTGTTAAGCCACACATCCGTGCCGTGTGAAAGGCCGGAAATACGCACCAGCTCTGCAAAGCTGGCAGGCTTTGTGTCCATCAACATCTGGCGTACA
>Ga0131853_10003434_pt1 | contig 28424 bp, 13 predicted proteins | sample TergutLab28metaG_FD_92764 | JGI IMG/M metagenome (GOLD analysis project Ga0131853, IMG submission 92764) | Labiotermes labralis P1 segment gut microbial communities from Petit-Saut dam, French Guiana - Lab288 P1 (version 2) (version 2) | ecosystem: Host-associated > Arthropoda: Insects >...
TCGCCCAACCCCCAAGCTGGAGGACCACCCCTTGTCGGCTGTCCACGACTGCTTATTCAATTTATTCGCAGCTACCCTCCATAAAGGAGGCCGTTCCTCTATCCGCAACCTGAGGACGCGCCACAATATCTGCACACAGTTAATCAAAATAACACATGCATACAATATATAGATGCAGATATGACTTTTCTTGCTCTCACTTCCCACAGGCGTTCAGAAAAAATTTGTATAATAACTGGGTTCGATTGCGGGATTTCTAAATTGAAACTGTTATCGTCCAACTGCGTTGCTTAATTGACAGACCTTGAACAGTGTCGGAAGTGTAGCACCCATGAGGCCCCTAAGTCCACCCCTATATGGGCCCCGCGTTCCACCAAGTCAACCTTGTTCAGTGCAACCTTGAACGAGTTCGGTGCACCCAATGGCAGGCAACCTGCGATACAAGTTGAAAAACATGCACACAGCAGCAACAGATAACGCGTTTATCAAACAGCCAATGTCACGGCTAGCCTATCAAGGAAATCAGTAAGCGATCCCTTGTATTTCTAGTCAGGATGCACATTCAAATAGTGCGAAGCAAACACTGCAAGAGTAAATATGGCAGTAGGCGCACCTCAGAAAATCGTCATCGTGCGAGTTTCACTACCGCATACATGGTTAGTTCCGCTAATTAAGATCCATAACCTATTTCCCCTCATATAAAAAAGCCTTAAGGTATCAACATAATACAGTGTTTGCCGTTTAATTTGACCACGGAACCCTTTCACATTCGACATATATTTGCCGAACGCCTTATAAATTGCTTATATAGGAAGGTAAGCAAAGAGACCACAAATACGTGAGGATCATAATAAATTACTATCAAACAGGATATCAGATATACGCATAACTTAATCGCACACATTTAGAAAAAAATATCTCATGTACAATAACAAGACTGAAAAGGTACATGTACGTATAACGTAACATCGTGGCGCGTTCGCGTAATGTTTATACCTCCTCGACTATCCTAACAACCTGATACCATTTAAGTAGCAAAGAGCGCTATTATGGTGACTTAACGTCGCCGGCAACAATAAAACACGCTTAGGTCTTCAAATGAAGTGACCGATTATTTTGTCCAATTTTAACCTCATCTTGAATTTAAAGGAAATTCGTCCAGTGACGGTGGCGCTGATGCATGCGGTCAGACGGACGGACATGACGAAGGTAACATATGTTTTTAGCAACTATGCGAACGCGCCTAAAATGTCAACACTGGAACCTAACATGCGGTATCATAACAAAAAAAACTCATTTTGTGAACATGGTTACTGTCGTGGTTCAGCAATTAAAAAATACTGAACCAATGAATCACTGCTAAGTAAAAATGAAAATTATTGTATGTGAAGTTCATAATAACACTTAAATTATCATTTTAAAACTATAATGACATATGAAGAATCCATTGTACTGGGATATAATGCAGCATCACTTGGTAATGGTATGTACTTAAGAAACACCGGGCTGCACTTTCACTTCGGTAATTCTTAGGGCACGAGACTACAACATGGCGGCCGCATGAAGTTTTTTTTTTTATGGTGCCAGTGCGTCCTCCGTATCGAGGCTTCAAGATCACACTCAGACATACCACACTCGGTAGGACTCCTCAGTACGAGTGATCGGCCCGTCGAAGATACCTCTACCTGACAACACACAACAGTCACATGAGACAGCTATCCATGCCTCCGGCGGGATTTGAACCCACAATCCAACCAAGCGAGTGGTCGCAGACACGCGCCGTAGACTGCGCGGCCATTGGCAACAGCTCGCGAATTTTATTGATCTATTTATCTCACTGTTCGGGATAGATATTTGACATTCTGCGAGCGCACCCGGGCGCGCGCGCGTACACACACACACACACATAAATACATACATACATATATATATATATATATATTTAATATATATGTATATTTACAGCGTTTGTGAATGTACGTTTTATATGTATGTATGTTATTTATATATATATATAACATACAGCCACAATGCGCTGTAAATAAATAGAGACAGGTGGGATGGAGAGTCCAAGTAATTGTGTTGAAGCTTTATGATATGAAAAATACTGAGTTAATTATTTTGTTTGTTTTTGGCGCGACAGCCCCCAGTGGGCCAGGGCCTTCTCATTCACGAGGTTTCTAGATCACACACAACGACGCACGACAGTCGGTAGGACTCCTCTGGACGAATGATCAGCTAGTCGCAGTACTGAAGAAATACTGAAAGCACTGTACTGCATATCAGTAAGCCATATGATGTTTGTAACCCTTCCTCTATACGGACTGGAAAAGTCACTATTTTACATTTTTTTAAGGAAGCCAAAAAACGGAAGGAAAAAAAGCACTATTTTACAGCTAGAAACGTCGTTTTCGAATCCCTTTAGTCGTTAATTTCCCCTCCCGCCTGTTTTGCAACAGCCCAAATAGTGCCTAAGCCGAATCATTGTTGACGCTTCTAGATCACACACACACACACATACACATACGGTAGGACTCCTCTGAACGAGTGGTCAGCTCTTCGCAGAGAACGGTGCCTATACACCACACAACAAACAGAACAGACGAATCAACCATGCGCCCAGCGGGACTCGAACCCGCGATCCCAGCAATCAAGCGGCTTCAGAACTAAGCCTTCGACCGCACGGCCACCGAGACCGACTCGCTAAGTAATATATGCTGTATATTACTAGCTTGGAGCAGCTGAGGTCATTGAATTACGATCGATTTTCTTTACGTTAGGCAGAGACGGGAAATTTTTGTCAATTTATTTCACACGAATTGGCGTATCATTTTGAAATTACTAATAGTATGATGTCTGTTCGAGTTTAATGATACAAAGCGTTCATATTTCCATTGTAAACAGTTTTTTTTGTCGCGATAGTAATAGTTACATGTGTCGACTATTCTTTGTACTGTACAATGTGAGGCAGACAAGCAAAGGTTGAGAAATACTGCACGAACACATTTGCATCGCGAGGGGCGATGTGTGGCATCGCTGGCGATGTTAAATCACTTCAATTTCGTTTATTTTGAGACACGACAAAGGACTCTATTTTATCCTTCAACTACGTGTCATTCATTGTAAACTGAGAAGCAACTGTCGTTGTCGAGAGGGCAACACTCGTGCCTCGTATTCGGGTTTAAATCCCGGCTCGGAGACACAAATTCTACATTTTTCGCTATTTCCTGAGAACCTCAAGGCAAATCTCGGGTCAGCACCTCAAACAGACCCACGACCGCTACTTTCAACGCCGCAACTATAAATATACAGCAGTATGACGTACTGACAGGGTTCTTAATGAACTACGAGTGTAAATGAATAAACAAATAAAAAAATATAAACTAAGACAAAGCTTCCTCTATGCGGAGTTTCCGACAGGTTAGTGGCTGCGAGCAGTCAATATCAGGGGGAGAAATGACCGAGCGAAGGTCAAGTACTATCAGGAAAAACCGTCTGAGGGTGTGACTCCCAAATTCAAAAGCTCATCAAGCTCATGCAATGCACAGAATTTGACACGCGTCATTGAAAGCGTTGCCATGGCAGTTCGATTTCTGCTGTACTCTGATACTGGCAAACGGAAATTGTCATACAGATTGGACGCATGTTTTAAAGTACTTATTTCAATGAATCTTGGATATGGACTCACATTACGATCGCACAACGGACAAGCACTAAAGGCCTGCATTAGGATGACTGTGGCAATAGATCTCTCTCTTCTTGGATAATAAGACACAGTTGAAGGTTTCTTATTAATAATTACCTAATTCTATGGAAAAGAGCCTTCTTGCGAAAGTAATATAATCTCATCCAATTAAGAAATTCTTTGCCCTTAACTGAGCTCTCCACGTTCCGTAACCTGTTACCCTCACATCACAACAGCCTTGGGTGTCAATATTTTTTTTTTGCCGCACACCTTATACCTTTCTCAAATAGGAAGCTGAGAAACGAGACCACATATCAGTGAGGATAACAATAAATTAATGTTAAACAGGGCATCAGATAGACGGATTATTGAATTGCACATATTTAGAAAAAACACATTTTACGTACCCAATAACAAGACTGGAATTGTAGGTAAAACGTAACATGGTGGCGCGTTCCCGTTATGTTTATACTTTCTCGGCTACCCTAAAAGCCTGATACCATTTCAATCGAAGAGAGAGATTTTATCGCGATTTAATATCGCCGGCAGCAATAAAACGTACCTAGGCCTTAGTGCAAAGTGTCTGACATTTTTGCCTCCTGGATTTTCTCGACAAATCTTCATAAAAGTCCCCAATATCAAAGGTGGCTGGGATAGCGTAGTCGGTACGGCGACTCCATACGGGCTGGACGGTCCAGGGTTCAGGCAGCGGTAGCGGTCAGATTTTCCGTACCCGTCCAGAACAATCCCGAGGCCCACCCAGTCTCCTGTACAATGGGTAGCAAGTCTCTTTCCCGGAGGTAAAGCGGCTTGGGCGTAGCGTTGACCACACACCCCCAGCTACAGCCGAGGTTAAAAACATGGTAGAGCTATACCTTTACATCCCCTCAGGGCCTTCATGACCTGTTATTGGAAGAATTTTACCTTTTTCTACAACAGTCAATTGTCAAGTGGGAAAAGAAAAAAAAACGCAAATTAAAAGTTATGTACAATTTGGACATGTGTAATACCGAACCACCGACAGCGAAACGTTACTCTGAGAGAAGCAAGAGTGCGGTACCTTGAGAAGAGTAAGATTAATTAACTGAAAACGGAAGGAAACAACGTTCGGTGCCTCTCTATAGTAATTGGGCTACTTGGGACACTGCACCTGGTGGCCATGGTCTTTACGTACTGAAAGTTAATAAGTGGCCGTGGTTGAAACAACCAGCTTACACACACGCAATTTCTTGGAAAATGAGAATTGTTCAGCATACTTATATCCAGCCGCACTCCACGCTGTTACAAGATATTACACCAGAATACTGGGTAAGTAAAGAAAGGGAGGAAGAAATACCGAACATAAAGGAAAGAGAATTTTAATAACAGACCTAAATACGATATTTCCCATCACTTCATACCCCCCAGCTGACAAGCTCAAGTAGCCTCATTATTACTTTATATGGCAACTGTCGCTGGTCACTTCCCGTCCATTCGCGAAACTTATAAAACATCGACGTGCAATGAACAGCTTGTTTGCTACGTGTGAAGCGTGCCTGCGAACCGAGGGAAAACATTTCAGATAACTACACACGAAAAGTACGAACCTAATACTAACTGCAGTGCGCTGAGCTAAAGCGTGTGGACCCCAACTCACGGCAAAACCGTAACAGTGGCGAAGGCTGCGCTGATTACCGCAAGGCGAAATGGTCTGAGGGAAGAGTGATGGGAGATGTTATACAGAATAAAGCCACGAACAGCGCAATGGGCTAGCAGAATAATCGAGACTTGCGGATGTGCAAATGAAACGTAGGTAGAAGATTTTTAGCACAGCAGAAGCAGCAGCAGCAGCAGCTTGCTCAAATACCCTGCAGAAGCGCTACACAATCACATTCAGACTCGCTACTGTTTTCTTTGGCAGCAGAAATTAATTTTACACAGGACAGAGAATTGATAGACATAGCAGGCTGAATAATGGCGACGAATGGCAAAGCTGCTAGAGGCGCGATTGATAGTGACAGAGGAAAAGGCGAATCTGACGCGTCATAAGCAGAACTTCATACAAACAAATGCACAGTACCAGAACCGTAACATGTAAATATAATCAATCAATGTCACACACAAACACAGGGCTACCGTACTCTAACAGCAAAGGTAAAGCTGTCCCTGTAGCTAACTAAGCACCATGCCATTAACAATAAAATCAATACACCTAGGATTAATTGTAAATGATCAAAAACTAAATATCTAAGATGTTCTAACAAAAAAAACTGGTCTGAATCATACAGATATCGATTCAAAATATTTGGAACAATTAAAGTCCTATAAATATCTTGGACCAACTGTAAATGGAATTAATTCCATGGAAGACGAAAGTAAGGAAAGAATGTCCTTCGGCAATAAAGCTTATTATGCCAATCAAAAAATATTTAAAAGCAAACTAGTATCAAAGAAAGCTAATTAAAGTTATATCGGTGTATAATAAGACCTGTGATAAAAAATGCCAGCGAAACATAGGTACTAAAAGAGTCTATGAAAAGAAAATTATTAATAACTGAAAGAGTGATATTAAGAAGAATATTCGGACATACAAAGGATATAGATGGTACATGGAGAATTAACACAAATGATGAATTAAATAACCTAATTAGAAATAAGAATATAATTAATTACATTAAGGCCCAAAGGTTGAGCTGGTTTGGCCATTTACACCGATTGACAAATGATAGGATTGTCAATAAATTATGAGTGGAAACCGATATCTACAAGATTAGCAGAAAGACCCAGAATTATATGAGAAAACTATACAAAAGAAGATCTAAGAATTATGAAATAAATAATTGGACAAAATGCATCCAGGATCGGGTTAAATGTAAGGAGGTAGTTGAGAGGGTAAAAATTTGCAAACAGTGAAGTTGGAGCGTCCGTCGAAGAAGAAGAAGAAGAAGAAGAAGAAGAAGAAGAAAGAGAAGCCATGAACAAGTATGAAAGAAAGGAGATAAGCGCCATGCATTCTTAACCTCGGCACTTTATGGAGGTAAGTGTCCAGCTTCAGGCTCCGGCCGCTTTATCTGCGGGAAAAGAGCCTCCTGTATGCATTTATCAGTGAGTTGGGTGGACCCCAGAGCTGGTCTGGTCGCTGCGGAGAAAAGCTTCTTGCCCTTGCCGGGAATCGAAACTCAATTTCCCTATCTTCCAGCCCGCAGCCTAGTTATTATATCAACAGAACTATACCGGCGCCTTTTACCTGATCCTCACTCTCACGTCTGTAATAATTGCTGACAGATATCTTGATAGGTAGCCACAAGAAGCGATTACAAGGACTGCACTGCCAATGGCAGTCATCATCCTCTTTGACTTGCTAATCATACAACGCTTTGTCATACGTCATTCTGAGTTCGGATTGTTGAATAAGTTAAAACATGGCATGCTAACGCATGATGACAGCAGTGATTGCAGAAGTGTAGTGAAAGATCCAAACGAGAGTGGGTTTGTGGAATAAAAAGTTGTCCCTGTCCGCCCCATGAAGGCATACAGGAGGACCAAACGTACAGCTCCACTTATTTTTATCCTCGGCGCTCGGCAGAGGTGAGCGGTTAGGTTCATGCCCCGGCCGCCTTACCCCCTGGAAATAATACCGATACCCATTCATTTGGAGGGTGTGTGGACTCCAGAGCCGGTCTGGACGGTTTCAAGGCAGAGAAGATCTACTGCTCGTGCCAGAATTCGAACCCCGAACTACGTTATCCCGGTTCCAGAGTTCCTGGAAAAACGAAATTCGGGGAAATAAGCTGTGTTTATAAAGGAATGCTGGGGAGTATCATTTTCACATCTTACCATTTTTTACTGCACACCTTCAAAACTATTTACAGTTTTAAACTTAAGTGGTCCATCAGCAAGTACTTTAGTAATACGTGTTCAGTACCCATAACACAGAATTCAAACTCTTACTACAGATAACACAACTATAGCTGGTATCAACTATAAAGAACAGTAACGATTGTGAATGGAATCCCATGATATTGACGGGTTACATTATATGCCCCAGCACTTTTAAGCATTTATAAATATTGGCCTGCTGTTGGCCTAGTCAAGCCGAAACTAGTTGCCAACATTTAAAACAATAAAATAAAGAGATAGTTGTGACAGACGGAGTATGTATTTTCTTGCATTTTAATATTGGACATACGTATCTTCCAGACTTGCGCATACGCAGAGGCGTTTTAGGATTCCATTGCATATAACTATAATCAGAGTTTATACGTTACATTTACAAATTTCTGCAGTCCTATCATGTAAATACAGACCTACGAGCAGCATATTCTCCAGCACAATTTGATACTTTTGCTGCAAACATGTATGTACATGCTGTTACGTGGGCATTCGCGTCGTGACTGACTCAGTCATGCAACAGAATTCTCTGAAGTTAGGCTCGTATTACAAGCTATAATCGTCAGATTCGTTTGTTTGATCTTTTGGTATCACAACCGTTCTGTGAACCACGCATGCAGGACAATGGCTACACAACTGAAACTGCAACAACTTTTTGATTGATATCCAACGTTTGTGACGAGGATGCGTCGTGTGGGTGACATGTATTTGATGTTAGCACAGAAGCTATCTCTGCTTCCATTGTCAAACAAACCTAAAATTATGAGGCCCACTCTACTGAGTCCATCGCATTGAGTCGAGGGTAGAGTTCGGCTCAATCGCACGGACTCAACAAGGTACATTTAATAACGTTTATTTTCACCTGTTTTGCTTGTGCCAGCTTCCGAAACGATGTGCATTTGAACTAAAAGCAAGAAGATTAAAAAAATTCCAGTGTGTCACCTCAAATTTCAGAGTTCCTTTTAGAATTACTTCAAATTATATTTTCAGTCTTAACATCCAATCCACCCCCAACCTCCCTCGCACTATCTTTATGTTACAAAGTTTGAGTGACTCTAAGGCAACGCCAGATCTTAACAAAGACTGTATTTGTCCTGAGAAATTTGTATTGCACGAAGTGAGTTACGTAAAAACATAAATAACTAAATAAAAGAAAAAGAAAGACAGGAAGAGGCTAACGTGATGCAAAGCGAAAACAATGCAGGAAAGTGCTCGCTTCCTGAAGAATTCGTCACACACGGGAAACATGTCGGGGAATGCAACGTATTCCGAGATGCCCATGCGCACTAGAGAGAGAGAGAAAGAGAGAGAGAGACAGAAACAGAGAGAGAAACTCGGTCAGGTCCATCCAGTTCATCATTTTGAGATGATATAAATAACACAGCCGCAAAGTAGAATTGTTGGACAACGTGGTACTGGGTACAATTTTGTATTAATGATCAGCTCCCACAATCCAGCCTGCAGACGAACACTCCCATTTGTGGAAGTTACATACAAACATTCAGGTGTTTAACGTTTGTCAGACTGCGGGGTGGGGGGTGGGGGGAACTACTGATGGATGATTTGTTCGCCTGTTGACTGCATGGTCACCATTTTTTCTCTTTCAGACCCTGGATGTAAACTTCAAGAAAAGTAAGCAGCAAGAGAATGCGAAACAGAAGACAACGAAACAGTCAGAAAAGAGGAAGGGAAGAAGAAAAAGGACGGGAGAAGTAGGGTGAAGAAAGAGAATATGACGATAAATAAGAAGAAAGACAAGGAAATTGGTAGAAGACAAGAAAACAAAATTATTAACACAGACTCCTTTAAAACGTACCCGACAAATGGACAAACATAATAATAATAATAATAATAATAATAATTTGTCATTCAGAAACCCTTGGGGTATCACGTCGCGGTTGTTTGTGCTTGATTCTTCAGCCGAGACTGCAGAAACATCAACGGTTGCTGCTTGAAGCAGGAACTAAGCCTGTGAGTTATACGGAACTTGTGTTCTGCAGGTCAAACCGCACATACATTGCTAAGGGATTCGAATGCATTTCAACGAAATAGACGGTTGTTCCGGTAGGATGAATCCGCGTTCCGGGTCGGTGCAGCAGGAAGCCAAGTCGCTGGACAGCCGACAGAAAACCTCCTCTTCAGATATAAAGAACGGTAGGCTAATTTACAAGCACAGCATTCCACTGCCTCAATTTGCGGCAGCATCAAAAAAGTAAGCTGACACTTTCAGCGACAATGTTTTGATCCGCATCACGAAACCTGCGGACTGTTACTGTCCCCCCTCCATCAGTCTGGCGCTTCTGCCTTATTTTACCACTCGTTGCATAACGAATCAGTGTGTTCGGAATTCAGTTGTCAGAGTTCCTTCAAAATATTTTAGTAATAGTTTCGACAGTTTATTGTTACTATAACACTGTTCAACACACAAAATTTTATGGAAACGAGACTAGCTAAACTTTACTAATTTGAGGCCGCTGAATTCGAAAATGACATAGATATTTTCAGCTTAGCTCTAGTTTTTGAGTTACAGTTATGGCCTGAAATTTAACTTTTTTCAACTAAATATTAGGTCTCCGTCTTCATAAGATGGCAACACTCTAAGAGGGCGCCATAATTCTCATACCACGATGAAATCACATGATCGGCTATCGTCGCTGCATGTGTTCGTCACGTGATCAATAAAATTGTTGCCTGTCAACTCGCTTCATTTCTTATTAAGTGTTGTACGAAAGCGGTCGTATTGTAGGTAACGTCCCCAAGTCCTTTCATGAGAATTGTGTCGTGATAGTTTCAGCTGGCATTCTACTGTCATATATTGTGTAGTATATTTATCAAAGTGTCCCAAAAGTGCATAAATAACCCGAATAACTTCTGCTATATTTGAAGAGAAGTGACATTTGCCTCAAGGAAGTGTTCGATTACTCCAACAATTAAAAAAAGGCATATTTCTTGTATTTCGGCTGTAAGGTAGGGGACCAGGACAAAAAATGGGCACCACACGTGTGCTGCACTACATGCTCATCCAAACTCAATGCGTAGGTGAACGGAAAAGGACGATGTTTGCCATTTGGAGTGCCCATGGTTTGGAGGGTGGCTAGCAACCACAATACTGACTGTTATTTCTGTATGGTGTCCCCTATTCAAAATGGTATGTCCATGAAGAAAAAATCAACACCTGTGTATCCGAATATATCATCAGCAATTAGGCCTGTGCCTCATGACGATGGACTTCCTGTTCCTGAGCCTCCGGACAGTTTTGCTATTTACTCTGACGACGAAGACAGTGTTTTTTACAAACAGCGAAGAACAGCAGCCATCAGCTTCAAGAGGTACAGACTACTTGCCAAGCACAGATTCCTCCAGTAATAAGATCACACAAGGCAAGCTCAATGACCTCATCAAGGATCTAGAACTTCCAAAAAAATAAGGCAGAACTTTTGGCATCAAGGTTACAACAGTGGAATTTACTACACCACAAAGGGAAATGGTACGCTGCCATGTTAGGTGATTATTGCTGGATGATGAGAAACGATGCTTCTAAAACAAAATACCATCGACAGGCCAAATGGACACGTCGTTAAAGTCAATAACTTTCTATTTATATTTATTTTACATATAACTATGATAGTGCTATTAGATCGAAAACAAGAGCTAACCAATGAATTTTAGAAATATTTTCGTATTCTGCGGCCCAAAAAACATAAAGATAGTATATTAACTTATCCATAACATTCAATCATCCAAAATTTGTTGAACAGTGTAATTATTATCCCTGTTGTTGTAATTATATGTTACCCCCAGTTTTTCCCTAAAACGGTAATTACGGTTATAATCCTTCTTCCCGTGTCCCACGACTGCTACTCTTCCAGTTTGTTCTTTCACTAACATGTAACATTCGGACCCATATAAAAAAATACAGACATGGTCAGAGAGCTCCGGGATTTTATCAAGGCTTGCTTTTGTCACTTCGTTAGAAACAAGCGTCTTATACAGTTATGTTAATCTAATACGTGTACCGATATTAAGTAGGTAGCGTATGTCTTTAGGAAGCTGATACCCGTCCACTATGTTATTACATGGTGTCGTGACTCCCAACACAATAGGAATAAGTGTCTAAAAGTTATTCTCGTAACATCGTTTTGTTACCTATTATTTTTACGTTACTAAGATATCAGAGTCTCTGTCTGTATAGCGACCATGGTAAAGTGACTTGACTGATAAATCGGAAAGTATTTTGAAAGAAGCGACCCCAACTTAAACATTATCCCGACATTTACCCGGAGGGAGTAAGGACAAGATAGGCAATGTACCAATAACGTAACACTGACGTGCGTACGCGTAACCATTGTTGCCGGGGAAGAGCAATAGGTATTACGAAATATTCTGAGTGTGTGCTTGTAACCTAGTTATCCGACATGCGAAGTGCATGAGCAGTATTATATTGTCATCTTTGACCTCTCACGCTCTACCATATCTTTCACATTATCTCACAAAGAGCACAATTTTCGAAAAAAAAATTATCTAACATAAAATGCGGGTTTCGATTTTCTCAATAACTTTTGACTGAAACATTTCTCATTCTCAGAAGCATTCAAGAAGAATACAGTCGTAAATGTACACAGATCTTCATGTAAATTACCCGTTATTCTTGTCAGAATTTAATCCAACTTGAGTTTTCTGTAGATTTTCGATCAATCCTCAAATGTCAAATATCATTTTAAAAAAAACCACCTGGTAAAGGCCGAGTTGTTCCATGCGGACATACAGACATGACGAGGTTAATAGTCGCTTTTCACAATTTTGTGAACGCGCCTAGAAGTTACTAAAAACGTTAGTTAGGGATGCACGAGTCCCGGCTTTGAGGTGACATCACCCTGCTCGTTATCCAGTTACGCAGAGTATCAGCAACATTCGGCAATTTTCGCAAAAAAGAGAGTTATCAATGCGGCTTTTGAATCAGCGGCGCAGGACTCTTTCTTACGGAGACAACTTGGCCTGACGTCGTTTGTAAAAATAAGCTACGTACTTGTTTTAGATATGACATCAGTTCATAAACTTTGCACTGTTTATGTGGGAAGTGAGTAAGTTTCTTCGATGTCGCCAAAATGAGGTGAATCAGTCACACATTATTTATTGAGCACAGATATAATCTATTAAAACCAGAAGAAAAATGTGTACCTCCATACGAATTTCACGCATATTCTTACCAGCTTGTCCAAGCAGTAACACATCGAACTTGCAAGTTATCATTTCGAATTTTGGCGGGGACACGGACTCCTCAATGAGGTCTTCCGCAGTTTCATTGGGTCCTCCAGGCAAATGTTGGGACAGAATCTCAAGGCCAGACTGTTTTCTTACACACCCTCTCCAAATTCATTACGTACTACCCACATTCCATTCAACAATGTATAATCTGGGCTACTTATGGCATTATTAAATAGGTCAGAAACAAATAAATACTTAGAATTATCATGACACGTCGTGATGGAGGCCTAAATCATGTAGCGCAACAATTAACTTTTTAAAGCCTCTGACTTACTGCATGTACCACCAGCTTTAACATTCAGAAATTCTGTGTTCTGCCCACAATGCATTTATGTGTTTTGCGTGGATCTCAGAACAAACAGCGGTTATTTCTCTATACAACATTAAATTATCGGTTTTTATAACCGAGGCAGAGAGTGTTTACAGCGCGGTACGGACTGGGCCTTTAAAATAGACGGATACAGTTTCGTTCTTAAAGGGTTAAAATTAATTTATATGCAACTCCAGTAATTTAGGCACGCACAGGACTTAAAATACCACTCTCAAATAAGATATATTGTTTATGCACATCGTTGTTACACTACAGTAACATTCAAATAATGCAGTAAAGTGCAGTGCCGATTCTCCGAGTACCGACTGTTCGAGGGTCCGTTTTGTGCGTACCGATGCCTTTGCGTCGTAAATGAGATGGAAGGTTTTGGTTTGTTTAAAAAGTAACTTAACAGTCTACATTCTGTTACTATTCAACTGTCGCATTAATGTATACAATGATACATATATAGTGTGTATTAATACAATGTCTGTACCATACACTATACGTAATCGTATGTTCTAAATTATCGTAATACGTGTGGTCAGAGCTTTTCAGCAATTCGAGGAAATCTTGAACAATCGAGATACTGCTGTATTTAATACTGAACTAATATTATGTACGTAATAGTGCTCGTAATTATGATTCAACGACTTTTTAAGTGCCACAACAAGATAGTACTAAAATAAGCCATTTTGCATTTTCTTCGACAATGAAGAGAGAGAGAGAGAGAGAGAGAGAGAAAATAAGGAAAGAAGGAAATAAATAATCGTTTAGAGAAGCTTCACTAATGTTCCAGATATAAATGCGTCGTGCCAAATCGATCCACAGTACCTGGAGCCACAAATTAAGTAACGCCTATACTTAATTCATTCATTTATCTCGGTTGTGAAATTTCCCATGAAGCTGAAAAGACTGTTCCACAAAAACCAGCAAAATTTGCTCAAATACCAGGAATTATAAACAACACTTTCAAACCAACGTTGGTCCAGAAATTCTCAAGAATAAGACCATATAATGCACTGGATCTCCCCATTAATTCATATGGTAGCGAAATTTGGATCCTTGGGAAATCTGGACCTTTAGAAAAAGGGATTTAAAAAGACATCAACCGAGATTAAATTTTTCAGAAGAACAGCCGGGTACACACTTTTCGACCACCAACGGAATGAAGAAATTTTGGAAGAGATGAAAGTAAAACCAGTTGAAGAGAAACTGAGACGATACACACAAAACTGGCTACGACATGTAACAAGAATGAACAAACACAGGTTGCCAAAAATAATGATGAATTATAGACCAAACGGATGAAGACGGCTTGGAAGACCTTTGAAGAGACTATTTGACGAAATCGAAACAGGTCTATCAAGGCCTGACTCGTTACTGATGATGATGATGATGATGATGACGACGACGACAAGTTTAAGTAGGCCGTTTGCCATTACTGCACGACGCTCCCTCAGAAAGAGAGGCTATCCAGATAGAGTACAGACACTCCTCGATTTACGCTATTTTAAGACAAGAAACTTTAAAATAAACTGAAGAAATTGAAATACCAACATTTCTGGAACGCGCATCAAATTTTCTCTTGCGGAAATGAAAGCCCAGTGAGGCGAAAGCAGGGGAACAATACTGCGGGGCGATAACACAGGTGAAGGAGCGGTCACGCTGCGGCCAGTCAGGTTTCAGTGCATCGGAGTTTGGATTTCAGCTGGACTCTCTTGCATCTACGCACATAATTGACCATATGTATACTGAGTTCTGACTTGCGCAGAATTAGATTTGCCCTGAACCTTTCCGAACGTTACTGCTGTGCAAGTCGGGGAGTGTATATAGATGCGATTCTACTTAAAAAGCAGTTACGGACAGCCTACAATGGGTAAACCTCCAATTTTGCGTCTTGCCAGGTTCTAATAATTCCACGTAGTAAAAAAAAAAAGTATGTTGCAAACGTAACAGGTGACGTCGGACTTGGACGTAGTCTCTGGAACGAGTTAGGCAAGACAAAGGATATGAGATTTGGAACTTGAAGTGTCTCTGTAAGTCAAATTCAATGAAAACAGAAGCAAGATTATTAGCAAGTGAAAGTGTGATTTAGTGGGGTCACTAGACGTCAGAAGGGACAAGGATGGTATTCAAAACGCGAACGATTCCACACTTTTCTATGAAACTGGAAATGCAGATTAAATTCAGTAGACGCATGCAACCACTCAGTTCAGAATCATTTAACTCCCTGTTTACTAAGCAATGGATTCAATAAAAAAAAAGTGTTCTTTACACAACTGTAACTTTACCCGTATATGTGCAAGGAGGTAAAACTTGGTCTCTCACATTACGGGATAATCGAATGATGGCGTTTCAAGATAGGGTGCTGAGGAAATTTATTTAATGGAGGTGAAACAATTATATAATGATTAATATTTTGGTGGTTGGTCGAAAGCTCCCACCTATCCGTGTAAAGGCAAAGGTCACCCCATGACATGCATATGCAAACAGAGGTATTTCTCCAACCCATTTGCAACCTTGGCGCTAGAGGAGGGTGAGTGGTCAGCAGGGTAGGCCAAAGACATGTGGCCACTCCGGGCAGGCTCATAATTTGGCGTCCTTTCAAACCGAGAGTCTTTAAGCTTGTTTGGCGTAGGACAAGGCTGGAGAAACCATTTTCAGCGCGCGCCTAAAATGTGGATATCTTCGGAGATATTCTTTCACGCGTGGAAACCTGAGTTTACTGGCACTACATTTCCGATTATTCCAGCGACGTCTTAGCGCCCCTTATAGGTTACTGCCTCTTCAGTCCGGCCCTCGTGGTCAACGCCACCCCCCGGTCGATTTATTCGCGGGAAATATCCCGCACCAATTGTACGGGAGGCCGAGTGGGACTCGGGGCTTATCTGGACGAGCAAGGAAAATTTCGTCCCCACCAGGAGTCGATCCGCAGACCGTCCAGTCCGTACCCAGTCGCTATACGAGTATATGCACAAATTACATGTGCTGTAAGGGTGTGAAGCTTGGTCTCTCACTGAAGAGAACAGACCAGAGTGAGAAAGTTTCCGAACAAAATTATGAGGAGAAAAATTTAGATAAAACAAGCACAAAAAAAAAACACTATGGACAAACTTTTACAACACGCAGCTGTTTAATTCGTACGTAATATTCGAAGGAAGATCAAAAGAAGCAGATGGGTGGGACATGTAGCACATACGGAGATCAAGAATGCATACAGAATTCTGGTCAAAAACATAACGGGAAGAGATCACATGGGAGACCTGCGCGCAGATAACAAATTAATATTAAAATGGGTCTTATAGACGATAAGACGTGGACAGGCGTGATGTGGCTCAAGCTATTGGTGAAGGTGGCAATGGTCGTTCGTGCTTTTTAAAGGAGGGAAGTTGTTGCCCACCGGTGTTCAAATGAAGTTCAGAGAATCTACAAATTACCATACAATCTGCACCTGTCTTACACAACATTTCCGTATCCTTGACCCCTAAGAGTCCAATACCATGACAACAATAGTATATGCTGTACGCCTATCATTAATTTCCGAGGGCAGCGACTCCCTCAAATCCTAATGGTAAATACTCGTGCCCTTGCCTGCAACTACGGTTGAATAAACCTGAACATTCATTGCTGATAGTCAAAGTTCCTATTCTTCATACATACGAATGTTTGTCTTGCGATCCCTTTTAAAAGCTCAGCGAACGCACATCCAACACTCAGCTGCAACACATCGGAAAGCAGTCGTCTAGAATTCCTTAAAACCTGGTCATAAACCAAACTGCCTACTTCACTAATTCACACTTTTTTTTTTTAAATATCAAATAGCCTTTGCCCTGCGTGAAGAGAAAGCATTTTCACAGTAATCTTTGTGACCGTAGGGTGTATGTCACATGTGGAGCTCAGCTTAGTTTGACTTCTGCCTGCGAGGACGAGGGCATGATAACTGCCGTAATCAGACTCCGTCATTTTTGCACGACATGCTAATAACAACGCTACTGCATGCATCTAAAGGTACATTCTTTGCATGTGTATGTTATTACTTAGCTTGCAAAACGTCCCATGAGCTGGGATGTATCAATCGGTTTAGTGAATAGGCTATCGGGAAGGACGTTCGAAGAATTGCGGTTAGATTCCAGGCATGGGAAAGAAGGGCTCAGGGGTCCACCCAGACTCCTATGCAATTAGGGGACAGAGCAGCCAGAAGCGTATAGCTGACCACACGCCTCTATCTAATGATGAAATGAAGAAAGAACAGAGTTATACCTGCACTCCGACGTATTCCTCATGGCGTATACAAGGACAAGGTTTTACATCTGCCTTCACCTTTACAGTGTCCTGTCGCAGTTACAGTCCTCTTCTGTCTTGTCCCGAATGCGAAAAATTTTAAAACAGGAATGTTTCACAGGAGCAACAACAGTCCCACAATTATTTATTTTAAAAGCTGCCTCTGAATAGCGCCGAGGTTAAAGAAAGATTAGAGCTATAACATTACCCCTCTGGGCCTTCGTGACCTGTTGTAAGGTGAACTTTACCTCTGAATGTGTACTGCCAGAGGTTAAAAAAATTGCCCCCTTACACAAGCGTATTCTCATTACACAATTATTTTTAATTCGGCCACCTAATCTACCTTGCAAATGTCTATTTCTGTAGACGAGATTAATTTAGGCATGGTTAGGTGAATCTGGACAACTAAGTGCATTATTTACAGCATGTAACTAAATGCATATATTAAGAATACCAGTTATATGTGCCTTATATTGCAGATACTCTAAACTACAAAAAGCTAAATGAAATCTATAATTTACGAAGTTGCGCGAATGAAATGGTAGTCGAAGTGACATACGTCATTATGCATGACACACACAATAGTTTCATCCTTTGGTATTCGAAATTTTTCCAGAAAAGACATATAATGTGCAGAGGTTGCGGTGATGATAGTAATGTGATTTCTAAAAGCTTTGAGGTGATGAATTAATCTTTAATTTATACAGCAAGATTTTAACGGCTGATGATGATGATGAAGATGACGACGATGAACATAATAGCTCCATGTTTTCTTCAGGAACTGGCACATTACGGTCACACTAATAGCAGCAATATCATTCTTATGGTTTCTGGTAAAACTGGCACATTATGGTCACGCATGCTCAATTTACGACATCTGTTGCCCGTCGTTTGATGATACAATGTATGTGACTGTATGCTGACCACTGCGCAGAGACAGGAATAATCTGAGGCAGGAGGTTACGACCCAGCGACACATTGCTTACAACGTCCGCCGCCTGGCGGAGAGTTTTGTCTGTACCGTGGTCATGAAATGTGTATGGTAGAGACAGGGCACGTTACTGTACGAATGTGTCCACAGGCTACTGAGGGTGGATAATACAATAAACATGGGAACTATTTTGGGCGTTGAGAAGCGTGGACAAAGTCCAAACTCTCAGCGGTGTTTGCGAAGGATTTTTATCCCTCCAGCTTGCAGTAACAAAGACAGCCAAAATGAACTGACAGTACAGTGACGTATGTATTTAAGCAATGAGGCAAGAAGGCGAGTAAGAATTCTAGGTAGATATAAAGCTGATATGATAGACAAAAGCACTGGGATAATGCGATTTTTACTGCTTCACAACTTCTATTATTCTGTAGTTAGTTTAAAAGCCAGGCGCCCCAGTGTAAGAGGTTGCCGCTGTGGCAGGGCGTCGTGACTGATGGAATTCATTCTTCCAGGCACCCGCAAAGAACGAAAGAACGAATAAATGAATGAATAAGTAAATAAAGCAATATAGCTTAACAGGATAATTACGACGTCAGGCGGCAATTTAAATCAAAATTTGATACATACCACGAGTCAGTAAATTTCATTTATATCACGTGCTAGTCACACAGCGCAATGAAACAATCTATCAATATGAACTGTTTCTTTCCTTACTGCTTCGGCTAAATTCAGGTGGCAGATTGATACAGTCCGTAACTCAAGAGGTATGTGTATTGGTAACAACCGAATGTCGCAGGGTTATCTTCTTGTTTTCTGTCCGGGAAGCTACAGTTTCAAACATGGGTTCTTAGGCCGCCTCTCCTAAATTGACAAGACTAGTAGTCCGCCTTAACGCACAGTACGTTCGATTTTTCCCACATTCTTTACTACCTATCATTCAAAACCATCCTACCATTTCGACGTTGCATATATTAAGCAGCTAAAAACGCCCTTAAATAGAGCAAGAATCAATAAATCATGGACAAAGAGGAGTAACGTGGTGGAGTGGTGAGGGCACAAGCTGTACCAAGATATGCGGCTTGAAGTATCAGGAAAAGCCTGCCATCCTGGCGAACGTCGATTGCAGCTTTTCTCCGCCCCCAGTGCAGTTCATCTAAGCCCCTCTCTACGTAGCATCGTACTAAAGAACCGTTCAATATCTCACATCACAAAGGAACAAACATTGAAATCTGATGTTACAACGGTGATGCATCTTAAGACGGCAGTCTCCTGTCATGTGACTATAGTGCGACAGACAGGTACAAAAGTTCTGGAACACCTGCTATCGTCGTTTCAGAGTACTAGAATCTTTACAACCACGTAGAAGTTTAACGGCTTAAGACTCTGAATAACCTTAACCACAGTCAAACATTCAGCTCGTATCCTTCATAGTAAACACTTTCAGTCTCGGTTATGAAAACAAGTCAGTTAATCCTGCGTTAGGAAATAATCGCTGTTTGTTCAGAGATACATATAAAACACATAAATAGGTTGTGTGGGTGGAATGTTGAATTCTTTTAGGCGCTTTCGCAAAATTGCGAAAGGCGAGTATTAGCGACGTCATGTCTGTTCGTCCGTCTGTCTGCACGGAACAACTCAGCTCCCTCTGGACGGCTTTTTGTGAAAATTGATATGAGTATTTTTCGAAAATCTGTCGAGAAAATTCAAGTTCCATTAAAATCTGACAAGAAAAATGGGTACTTTACATGAAAATAGGTATACATTTTTGGTCATATCTCGCTCAGTTTTTCTTAGAATGAGAAATGTCAAAAAAAAATTGTACAGGAAATAAAAACACATTTTATGTCCAACAGCTTCTTCAGAAAATAGTGCCGTTTATGAAATAATGTGTAAAAAAAATTGCAGAGCCGGACAGGCCACAGATGACAATATGGCGTATGCGCATTGCATGCTGAATACCTAAGGCTACAAACATACTCAGAATATGTATTACTTATTGCTTTTCCACTGCAACATTGGTTGCACGAACGCACCTCAACATTATGTTGTACCTATATTACCTGTCTTGTTAAATTTTAAATATGACAGAACGTCCAGTAACCGGTAGGCTTGAAAACAGTTTTTCCCAAACTTTTCTGCTGGCAGACTACTGTGGCTTTGAAAAATAACCAAGGATTCTTCCTCACCATTCCTCACGTAAACAAAGAGTGTCCGTATGACAGGTACCCAAAATTACAAAGTTATATTACAGAACTCATTTTAGCTAGCTATAAATACATTGACCAGTAGCATACTAACAATGTATTGCATGATTTGACCTTAATTAAAATGACTGTCGCTTGCTTCGTGGGTACAGGAAGTTTCTTAATTAGATATTCTAAGAGTCATACGAAATAAACACTTCGCCAATTTAAGAAGTTCTGCGATTGTTTTTAACAAAGCGTCAAACTTGAAAGTAGCCATTAGATAAATGCATCTACGGATCCCCTGTGATTGCTCGCGGGGATTCAAAGAGATCCGCGAAGCACACGTAAGGACCAACTGACTTAGAAGTTTAAAGCTGTACGAGTGTACCTGTAAGTAAAAAACATGCACATATAAACGTTAGGAACCTGTTTATTAAAAGTTACGAGATGAACAATTTATTAAGACAGAAATAAAATGTTAGACTATCCCACAGTAATTCATCTTATAGCAAAAATAAGGGGCACAAAAACACTAACAAAACATTTTATCATTAAAAAGTCTTTTTTCCTATGTAAACCGTTTCGCTTTTAAAGACCTTCCAAATTCAGTTTCAGTATCATTATTTGACATTCACAAACTCCAAACCACAATGTAAACGGCCAGAATGTGTGTGTGTGTGTGTTTTTTTTTGTATTTATTTCCTTACAGGGGATACTTTAGACGCGTTCGCCATATTGCGAAAAGAGATTGTTAGCTTCGTAATGTCTATATGTCTGTACTCCTGATCGTCCGCATGGAACAACTCCGCTCCCTCTAGACGGATTTTCATTAAATTTGACAATCGGAGGTTATTCCAAAACCTGTCGAGAAAATTCAAGTTTCAGTAAGATCCGACAAGATGACAGGCCCAAAAACTGATTTCCGGCCCACGTCTCACTACAAGTCAAGATTTATGTTCTTTAACAGGACACAATGCGATGTTATTGGTCTTCTTACCAGACATAAAACCCTGAGAAGCCATATTCACTTAATGGGGCTAACCAATAGTCCTTTAAGTAGGAGGTTTGAAGCAGAGGATGAAACCTTGCCCACATTCTCTGTCAGTGTAAAGCTTTGGTTTGGCTTCACTCAGACTTGTACATCTGGATTCTTTCTTTTTGAACCCAGAGGATATTACGAGTCTAAGTCTGGGGGCCATCCGGAACTTCAGTAAAATAACAGGGTTCCCTTGACGTAGTATCAGATTATGAGGCACAGAGGGCCTCTTTTAAGGCCTAGGTGCATCGGGACCGCAAGAGCTTGAACCCACTTAACAATCTAATCTAATGTAAGATCTGACAAGAATAACGGGCACTTCACATCAAGACCTATGTGCATATATAATATCTACCTGACATTCTTCTTCGAATGATGAATGTTTTAGACAACAGTTGTTCAGAAAACCACAATACATTTTATGTTCAATAACATTTTTTTTCTGAAAGTCGTGCCGTTTATGAGATAATGTGGGAAAATATGGTACAGCCAGAGATACTACAGATCACAGTATAATACAGCGCAAGCGCACTGCATGCTAGACAAGGCTACAGACACACACTCAGAATACGTGATACTTACTGCTTTTCCTTGGCAACAATTGTTCTGCGAACGCGCCTCAATATTACGTTTATTCGTGCATTGCCTGCCTTGTTGAAATCATTCTACATAAAAATATGACCGGAATTTCATTGTAACTCACCCTACACACGAGCGGAACTTCAAATAAAGTGGAACGTTGCCGTTTTGAACCAAAATTACACCTGATCTACCAGTTACAACGACTGGAAATACCATATACAATAAACATGTCTTCACCAGAGTTATTTTATTAAACACAAAAGGCAAACATGAGAATCGCGGTATGGCTGACAGGCACACACCCAACGTGATGGAACAGAATACGCATTTACACACTGACGGTCAAGATATTTCTCGCAACTCATGAAACCGAAATTCACAACCGTATTCACAACAGACCTTCACTGGGGAGCCTAATCAGTGTAACATTCCACGCAGTGTAGTAAACTTGGTTGGCACAAAATTTGATATTATCCTTCCACCTACGCCAGCTCTTCACAGGTGGCCTCTTACCCATGGGTTTTACAGTCAAATGCTCCACTGATTCATTTAATTCCCAATGCGTGCTTCACTCCGCGTCAGTCTTATACTAAACCAATGCTAAATGAATGGCAAAGAGTACAAATTATGAAGCTCCTAACGGGTGCCCATCATTCCTTTCAGTTCATCCCATCTTTGCGTTACGTTCGTAGCAGCTAGCACATTCCGCTTCGAGCTGCTCCGAACAATCGTGCTTGATCAGTGTGGGTTCAAGGGTCAGTGGCGGGATGCAGAAAGCAGAACAGCCATGACACTAACGTCCTCGGTCGCAGGTCGTACGAAACTAAGAAGAAGGTAATTATATCTTTTCTGTCAACTTTGAACCAAGAGCTGCTCCAGATAAATACAGTTCCGTGGATAACACAGTTACCTTACGTGAAGGATTTTTTTTTCAGAGCCAACAATTTTACTGTGGGGATTACGTTTCAGCAGCTGCACACAACTTTTGAACTCTCAGAGAACAGCAATGTTCGGCTCTAATGTCTAATGATACAGCGGCCAGTAAATGACTTCAGAATCCTTTCAGGTTTGCATCCTTGTAGTGCCGACATATCCAAGTTTCTGTTGCATTACTTCCAGATGGAAAGAAATCTTTATAATTCGTTTTTACTCTATGGAATAATGTCTGAAATTCACATTAGCGAACGGTCAGAAGGGCTTCAATGGAAAGCTATCCTCCAAATACACATAAAAAACTAAACGCTTCTTCTTCTTCTTACTTCTTCTCATCTCTCTCTTTTCTATCTTTTGGCTACAGAGGAAATACCACTTCAGAAATCATGTGTTGCCATACCGTAGAGGCATGTACGACTGATTTTAAAGCCCACACTGTCCGTTCAGTACCGTAAAACGAATTTTGTTAAAATGGGGTGTTATAATACGTCCCCGTAGCAGCGCGTGGGCGCAGTGAAGGGCGTCGGTAGTACGTTGCCCTAGGCCTTGAGCTGGGGCTTCGCGAAGAAAAAGCGAATTGCAATGAACGGGCCAGCCAATATGAGCAAGCGACAGTGGCCTTGGCAAAGACGAAAAGGAAGTTAGAAATTTTCTGTTCTTTCCGGTTTGTTGGGCAATGACGTCATGTCCCACAACAAAAACAATTACTGCAGCGTTGCCTGCGCGTAGCGACAAGGCACATACGTAAATGAACACAGCGTGAATTCTACGACTGTTACCACAGAGATAACAAACTACTCGGTTAAGGAATGGGGCTTTCTTTCTGTTGTTGAACGAGAGGGACATGAGTGGGGATGAGTCCGTCTAACGTTTTACACAACCTAAGAGTTGAAATTTAGGTTTCGTTTCTCAAATTAACCTTTTTTGTTGTTGTTATTTTTATTCCATAATACAACCTGCAAAGTTAAATACATGTTCTGCTTATTGTCCGTGCGTTTTTCTACAGTGGAAACTTTACAAATGAATACGTACGAGGGAACGAGTTACGGCCCAAGATGGCAACTTAGATTTCGGATTCGGCCCGCAACCTGTTTTGAGTGTAACAGGCCTCTAAGAGTTTCGTTACCAAGGATGCAAGACAGATGTTTTCCAGTCGCGACGGCATAACGCATCGTCACGCTGCGGATGGAGTAAACAATCTCTACATATGGAGGATAACAGCGAATACATTGAATGAGCAGTGGCGGACAGCTCCAAATCTGGGGTTGAACGAGGAGTTAAACACAAAAAATCGTGATACGGAATGTTAAACGGGGCCTCGGACTTGGAAAAAGATCACTTGAAACGATTTACGCGTGGGAAAATGAACATGAGGTTTGGAGCTGGGACTGTAACATGTCTTTAAAAGCGTCGCTGAAGACAGTTTCGAGAGGATCGGCGGAGTATGTAGGTTAATATGGAGAGATTCCATTTCAATAAGCTAACCGAGTGGAAGTTACAGAACAATATCAGTTCAGATTATCAGAGAGATTCTCAGCTTTGGAGCGATCAGATAATAGTAGAGGCCTAATAACACTCCAAAAGCTACACAGGCATATGAAAATCTCAGATAAAGGACGTCTAGGTCAGTAAGAATGGAGGGAGCATAAACCAAGATTTGATTACGACTTTTCAAGATTTCCTGATAAAAGGATGCAGGCTAAATTACAATAGGTACAAGAAAGAAGCCAGATTAATGTAGACACTTTAAACAATATCAGCAACAAAAGGCAGAGAATGTTTCAAAGGTAAAATGAATGAGTTTGAAAAAAACACTAAGAAGAGAAATATTGGAGGCTCGCATAGAGGACTACATGGCTTTAAAAAAAGGGTTTGCAGCCTAGGAGTAATTTATCCAAGGACGAGAAGGGTTATCTGACTGCCGATTCCCACGGAATTTTGAATACGCGAAGGATATATTCCTGTCAGATATTGAATGTAAATGGGGCTCACAATGTTAGACACACTGCAATATACAGCTGAGCAATTAGCATCCCAGTTTTGTACCTTTGAACTTGCAATGGCTACTTAAAAGTTGAACAAGGAAACAGAGAAAAAAGAGAAAAATGGTCATATAATAGGTCAGCGCGCAAGTATTTACAAGGCTCAAGAAAGCCTACGGTTTCGTTGGGCGGGAGGTTTTACCTTCACCTTTACTCAATGAGTTTGGTATCGCCACGATAATTAGTTTAACATCAATGTGCTGAAATAGAACGTATAGCAAAATCCTGATAGGCAACCATTCGTGTCATACGTTGCCTACCAAGAATGATCTGAAGCAAGCAGATACTTTATTGTCACTACTTCTCAGCTTTTCTTTAGACTCTGCTATTAGAAGGTTCAGCCGTACCAAGAGGGGTTGAAACTTAATGAGACACATCAACTTTTGGTTTACGCTGATGATGCTAATTGATTTGGAGCAGCATGCACACTATAAAGGATACACAGACGTTTTCTTAGTTGCTAGTAAGGAGACTGGTCTGATAGAAAATGCTGGAAGAGCGATGTATAAGATGATTTTTCAACAACAGAACGAAAGACAATATCAGGCATTAAGAAACGTAACAAATCATTCGAAAGCGTGGCACAGTTAAAAAATATGTGAACAACACTAACGATAGAAAACTGCAAGCACAAAGAAATTAAACACAAATTACACTCGGGAAAGGCCTGTTACCTTTAAGTCCAGGATAGTTTGTCTTACCGCTGTCTATCTAAAAATGCAAATACTAGAACACAAAGAACTACAATTTGCCTGTTTTTCCATTCGAATGTGAAACTTGGTTTTGCACGTTAAGGGAAGGACATAAGCTGAGGGTGTTTCAGAATAGGGTGCTGAGGAGGATATTCGGGCATAAGAGGGAGGAAGTAAGAGAAGGCTGGAGAAACTGCGTAATGGTGACCTGCATGAATTTTACGCCACATGTTTGACCAATCAAGGCGAATTACACGGTAGGGGAGGCACGTGGGACGTAAGGTGGGGGGATGAAACGCATAGAGGCTTCGGTGGAAAAATCTGAAGCAAAGGGACCACCTGGAAGACTAGACGTAAATGTAAAAGTAACAATAAAATGGATCTTGCGGTGAATTGTTTGATTCACAAAGAAATGAGGACTCCGCTCCATGGAATTGGTCCGTTAGTTAGTTACCACATAGGCAAAACGGATGTTTGCGTGAATCTGAGAGGTGCATCGTATGCACAGCACCGCACTCGCTTGCTGTACTCTGTATAAATTAAATTAAATTAATAATAAAACATTCCGTTTGTTATTCCACGTTTCCACAGCTTACATATCCACTAGTCACCAACACACAAGAGAACGAAGGCGTCGTGTTTTGAATTATATAATTTTGCTCTGTGATACGGAACTGTAGCTGGCGGAACAGGTTTCTTTCACTGATTTCTAACAGTAAACAAATGCAGACCAAAACAGCTATGGCTACTAACCACCGCCTCGCGCATGTCATGGAAAAGGTGAAATCTCTGATACCGTGATGGAAACCATAAAACATGATCCAAAAAAGCCTAAGCCGTATTACACAAAACAACAAAGTCCATAAATCAGCTTGGTGGGCTTTGTAGTGGGTTACTAATCATTACGGCTGACTCCAAGCACAGTTACAACATGTGAACCTTTACACACACACACACACACACACACACACACAACGTAAGCATCTGCGGATTCCATGGGCCGCCAGAAACCGAACTGTCCCACGCAGTGTGCCGTCAAGTGGGAAACGTTGGTACCCTCTGCCCTACAGTCCAGGCTGTGTGCCACTAATGGTCACACATAAGAACACATGTTTTCCTGTCTGTCCTCTCGAGTAATATCAAATGAGACGTACCGTGAAAATGAAGACTATATCCAAAATGCATTCGTTAGTTATCCTCCAACGCCAAGCTACAATGAAAGCTGCCACCGTCACGAAATTGCGATACTTAATTTAAACATACTGTTTACACAAATATTGTAGATTATGTCTTTAGTTCTTACGAAACAATACTACCTATTGCTTTTTGTGGGTATGAAAATCGGTACTTCCTTTCAGAGAAACACACACATTTCGGGTTATTAAAAACAGTAGCCTGGAAAATATAGTAACCCAAGAAGACTTAAAGCATCATTTTATATGAATACAATAACCAGAACTGTCTCCATTTACATGGGCGGCCCGGCGTTCTTAGGACAGTGATATGCAGAAAGTTACAGCAAATATGACTGTAGCAAGGCTGTGGAAAAACAAGGAATGTATTAGTATGCAAAATTTTAGTGACGAAGTCTCTTGCAAAACGTTTACTTTAGAGACAAAAAGGTGATAGGACAAGTCCAAGACAATTTAGATACATAAGGTTCGAAGATGGAAGATTCGAAGATGAAGTGCAGTACAGTGCTGCAGGAATGTGACCAATCGCAGACATTGATATTACTACTGCTCAACCTGGTGCCTTCAGTAGATAAGGAATCTATCGTCAATGTAACCAGCAATATAAATCCTGTGCATGACATATGAAATCAGCAGAGCCTACTATAAGAATGAAAGCAACAGCAATCTACAAACACTATAGAAATGAGATTAAGTGATATGATATCGAGTTCTCTGTGTAAAAGTGAGCTACGCGATGTGGGTCGAGAGATGAAAGTTGACAGCAAACAGCACGCAATCATGAACTGCCGCAATCGGGTTGGAAGAAGCAGGAAAGTGTGACAGTGTTTCCTGTAGATGACACTCGAAAATGAACACAACTTTTTCCCCCCTGTTCATGAAGTAAAAGTGTAACGCTTTTTAGGATCGATATAGAACCCAGTGAAGTTTCTACGGCTAAATAAACGACAACAGAAATCATAGGCCCCGTGCTTGCTTGAGTAGCTCGGCACTAAACCCCTGAACAACTTTTACCGTGATTTTCACGGCTCGCTTTAACATTTAACTCAGACGTAGAACTGAACTATTTTATTCCGAAACGCTATACGCAGGAGCTTTCTTGCAAACGTTCGTAGTTACTCAGAAGGCCAGAAAATTCCACATTTTATTTGGAATTCGACCAATAGCGCCTTTATAACAGTTGCCACGATACTGTCACGGGAACAGAGTCCACCCCCGAATGTGACGTTCAGGTGACCATGCATCGTTTTAAATCCTTATAATAAACCAACTGTGTATAGGGTCTTGGTGGAGAAGCCGGAGGGAAAGAGACCACTGGGGAGGCCTAGGCGTAGATGGGTGGATAATATTAGGATGGATCTCCAGGAGGTGGGATGTGGGTATATGGACTGGATTGGGCGGGCCCAGGATAGAGA
>Ga0131853_10003435_pt1 | contig 28409 bp, 18 predicted proteins | sample TergutLab28metaG_FD_92764 | JGI IMG/M metagenome (GOLD analysis project Ga0131853, IMG submission 92764) | Labiotermes labralis P1 segment gut microbial communities from Petit-Saut dam, French Guiana - Lab288 P1 (version 2) (version 2) | ecosystem: Host-associated > Arthropoda: Insects >...
CCCCGTTTGCTGTGCCGTAACACGCCCATTTTGGTCAACCGTTGCCACATTCGTGTTCCACGAGTGCCATACTAACCCACCGGGCAGTGTTGCGTTAGAGGGAATCGGCGAGGTTGATAACGTGCGGGCATCGCCAACCGTCATGCGATTATTCAGGGGCAAGTTGCCGATGGCTATGCCCGTCAGCGGCGGCCGTGCTGTCGTAAAATTCCCTACCGCGTTTCTTTCGGAGTATCCCCACGGGCTATGTGCCACTACACGGAACGTATACGCTGTGTTGGCTGCCAGCCCCGTTACCCTGTAGTGTGTTACATTGCCCGGCCTTACATCGTGTACCCTCGTATTGCCGCGATAGACATATACCGTAAAACCGTTCGCACCATCGGGGCGCGCCCATGTTAAAGTTGCGGCATTGTGTGCGATGCTGTGGGCGATTAGACTGTGCGGGATCCGCGGACGGACATTGAATGTCCAGTTCTCCACAACTTGATTGTTTTGATAGGCATTGTCCGCGCGAAGTGTTAGCCTATATGCCCCGGGATGCAGGTGCGGCAGATGATTGTGTGTACAAAACGTTGTGCCTGTCACTGTATAGCGACGGTTGCCGGTGTTCAGCGTTGTGACCGGCGTTGTGACACCTGCCAGCGCCGGTATGGTGTTGCCAAAGCGGTTACGCACCGGATTCCCGTTAGGGTCAGTGATGTATAATCGCATAGTCGTCGGGTTTAGCCACGATTCTATACCACCAACAATTTGTGGGTGATTGCCGTCAACAAAGCTTTCAGGGACAGGGCGATTACCGCTCCACCAAATGAATGATGCCGTGCGTAATGAAAAAGCCTGTAGCCTAAAATCATGTGTTGCACCAGATGCGTCTGTAGCGCGAAGTACGAACTGGTAGCCTCTGTCCACAGGCAAATCTTGCAAACGCCCCTCAACGGCAAAGCGTTGTGTGGTTTGGTTTCCGATCCAATATTCCGCCCCCGAAACGCTGCGTGAGTGGACCGAATAATGACTCGGCACACCCGGGGGCGCATCCAGCCAATCAAAGAACGTCACAATGCTAACCAGCGGATAATTGGACTGTACCGTGCCGGTGAGCAAAATGGTTTGGTTGCGCGTTTGCCGATAATGTGGGTGTGTATAACCCACCCACCGTAAAGTAGATGGCGGTGCAAAAACCTGTACCGTGGCTGTGTTGGATGTCACACCACCGGCTGTGGCAGTTACAGGAACATTCTGTGCACCGCCGGCAATCATTTGGGCTATCGTCCGCCGCACAAGCAGAACACCGGGCCGTTGTGTCGGGTTGTAAAACCACGCTACGTCTGCATTGTTCGATTGCCATGTTACTATTCTGTTTGTTGCGTTGAACGGTTCGATCATTGCCGACATCTGACGTGTTGTGCTAAACGACATGTCAATCGTGGCGTTTTCAGGTGTAACGCGCACGCGCGTAACAGGCACATACAAATTTGCGGCACTGAGATGATAAAACGGCGCATCAATTGTCCTAAGCCCGTAAGCTGCGTGGCTATAAGGATGGTATGGTTTGTGCCTCCCCACAAAGGAGCAGGGAATCCCAAGGCTTCAAGAACAACTCGCGCGGGAATCATCGTGTTATTATTCACCAGTATAGCCGGAACCGGCAAAACAAGAGGCATAGTCACGCCATTTTGTGTGCGTGTGGCCGCCTTAGAACCAATGGGCATGGTGACGGTGATTCCACGATATGTCATGGTTGCCGTTTGAGTTTGGGTATTAAATGCGGGCGTTATGCCCAGACGCTGTGATACAAATCCGGCGGGAACTACCACATGACCCGAAATAGGCATAGGATTCACATGAGGCACTATCTCGACATCACGCAAGATATTAGAAGATAAATCATTATCCTCTGCGAAAATATCCAGCATCGGCAAAGCAGAGCCTTCCGCAACAAAATCCGGCGGCAATGAATTGTCTGCCCTGTCACTCGAGTAAGTTGAATTTAAGTCGGTATTTTCAGGAATAATATGAGGCTTTTCAATGTTACTCCACATTACACCGCTGGGGTTCACTACAGTACGTACCCGTGCTTGATTAGAATTGACTCGCATTTCAATAAGAACCGGGCTACTAGTTTGTGCCTCGACAATTGCCGCTTCGTCAAGTATAGTTGCCCCCACATTCGGCATACCTATTACCATAATCGGCAACAGCATACATACAACTATGCAAACGGACAAAATCTTTCGTAATTTTATCATATGTACGTCTCCTTGGCGTTGTGCACCTGCCATTCTATGTTTAGTGCCGCAACAAAAAGACCGCACGAAACTCAGCCTAGCTTAACCCTAGTGTTTCGTGCGTATTGCACTTGTTTCATGTAAACCACATCTTTCAGGTGGATTTGCAAATTGTGCCCTCAGTATAGCATAGGGAATATTTGGCTGTCAAGTGCTTTGTTGCCCGTTCATAGCTTGATATTTTTCACTTTACTACATATTATTAGTTGTGTATGACCCATAATCTGAAATTAATATTCACGCGCTGTTGGCATTGTACTCTTCTAAACTCGTGCATGACTATATCACAGTTTCTCTTTCTCTTTCGCACTTTGACATATAGACCCCAACCTGTGATAATGAAATGTAGATAGCTGCCTTTTTATAGTCAACACAAGGGCAATAGGTTCGAACGTACCTATGCTGTTGTGCTGTTCACGAGAATGCGAAACGATGACTATATCAAGCGCATAAAAAACTATAAGGTGTCAACTGCTATTATTAAAACATAAAAACAACCCTGCAACCATTGCGGCTACAGGGTTGTTCTATGGAGGCGCCACCCGGATTTGAACCGGGGAATCGAGGTTTTGCAGACCTCTGCCTTACCACTTGGCTATGGCGCCGTCGTCGAACTAAGCAAGAAACAAAATATGTACGGGGAGCTTTTATCAAAGCTCCCCCATGGAGCGGGAGACGGGATTTGAACCCGCGACTTTCACCTTGGCAAGGTGACACTCTACCACTGAGTCACTCCCGCATTACAAGGTGATATTATAGCCCATGTATTCCCGTTTGTCAACCCCTAATTTGTCATGCCTCACAATGCTCACAGTCGACAAAATCTCATGGACTTTAACAGTTTCTATTGTATTTGCCCAGACTGCGTCACTCTTGCCTCAACCCACACATCCAGTTCCGCCGCGCGCCAATCGACTTCCGCGCGTCTCCCGCGCCGTAACAGCTTACGCCCAAAGCCCAGCGCATCGGCGCCGCGCTCTATATACAGTGTATGCAGCACCAAAAGCACCTCGTGCTTGATTGCTTCCCCGTATTGTTCGCTGATTTTCATCAAATCAACATTACCTTGCAAATCAATCAACTGCCCCTCAACTTCCACATTCACACGCAGAATCGGCACATTTCCATCCAGGCTCACCGACAATCTATTCTTACGCCGCAAGGTTTGTACCCCCGCCCGCGCATTGTTGCCAAGCGGCACGGTATGCACGTCACGCCCATGTCCCGATAACAATAATTGCGTCATCGGAATGCTGACTTCCGGCGACAAATTCGCCGCATATCTGCCATCTTGCAACAACGCCGCGCCGGATAGAATAAGACTATCGCTAGGGTCAACACCCATCTCTCCCTCCTCTTCATTTTGTTGGTCTTCGCCGCCGTGCGGCTTGTTCTCACTCGCTTGCCCATGCATCTCAGGGTCAGGTGCTTTGCGCTCGAAGATGGGGATGGTCAATGCTGTTGTGCTGTCGTATAAATGCATGGCAATGTCCAGTGCAATCGGCGTAATAAACAACCCCGCCTCACGCCCAAATGCCGCCATTTCATACAGTGCCATCGCGGGGTCAACGGCGTTATGCATACTGTTGGTCAGCACTTCGCCAATATCGCCATCATAGACATAAACGCGCGCCGATAATTGCGTTTCGTGACTGCGCATATAGAAATCAATAATATCGTGCAGCCCTTCACGTAGCGCCGATTTTCCCAGCACCAACACGCGATTGCGACTGAGGTTGATGAAGCGAGGAAAATCTTTGCGCATATTGTACATTGCATTGGACAGGCTTTTGCCTGTGGCGTTTATAATAGCCGGCATATCCGGTTCATTCTCCTCGGCTTGCCCGCCGGAACGCTCGGGGTTGAGAATGCTGGCATACACTCGGTAATGACCGTCTTGATAGTCCACTGCCATAGCAAGCACAAAGATGTTGTCGGTGACTTGGCGTTGCATCATACAGCCCGAGGGTAATAGTAAAATTAACATGAAGCAACACACTAGAAACCGCTTCATGCTCCCACATCCTTTCGCTTAACAACTGTTCCAAACATAGCCACCAACGGCACTCCCACGCCAACAACGAGAAACGCCCAACCTGCCCACCGCAACGCCGCCTCATATCGATACAAACTATCATGCAAATTCAATCCCCACGATGCCGCCGCGGCAACAGCCGCCGTTCCGCCGACAATGATGCTCTTACGCCAATTAGGCGCAAAATACCGCACAATCAGCATCACGGCAACGAGCATTACGGCAATTTGCACCAAATGTCCCAACAACCATACCACAGCCATGACAACATTGGGGTGAAAAAAAGTCAAGTCATTACGGAGCGACGCCATCGTATAAAACGGAAAAAGCAACGTTTGCGCGAAGCTGCCGAACACCGTGACCAGCATATAAGCGACAATGACAGTAATCGCCGCTGCTACAGCAGCGTAAACAATCATTGCCTTGCCCAGACTCCCCTTGACTTGTGGCAAAAACAACCCAATTGCAGCTACAGCAGCATTTGCGGAAAGGTTGCGCAACACGCCAATGTTAAACGGTGTGAGCGTTCCGCGTGCCAGCATATCAGCATGAGAGAACTGCCGCGAGAGAAAAACAATTAAACCAAACGCCAACAACAAAATCGGCGCCAGAATCACCGCTGCCCGCGCCAATGCCTCTGAGCCGCGACATGCCAAATAGACGCACGCCAGCAACAAAATCACTGTCAGCCAACGCACAGAAATGGTTGGGTTGATGGCCGTTCGCGCAAAATATCCGAATCGTGCATCATATAAAGCCGTCATAAACACAAAATAGACAATCATGCCAATGCCCGCAAGTGCAGCAAACGCAATGCCATATATGCGGTGTAGCACTTGCAACACATTCTCTTCCGGCGCAAAATGTCGTAAAATAATCACAGGCAGCAACAACATGAGCAGTCCGAGCGAACTTAACACTGCGTTGGCAAGCAACGCGGTGTCCATACGTGCCTCGGCAAATGTTTCTGTGAAAATCACGCTTAATCGCGTGACGATCAACAACGCGAAAAGCTGCTGCGCGCTGATTGTTTTGGTTTTGACAGCTTGATTCATTGCGGTTTCTCGCTCCCTGTCATATCGGTCGGAATTTCCGTACTCTTACCCAAACTGCGCCAATTTGCACGGAACAGCGTGTCGCGCTGCCCCAGCAATGTAAACGGCGATAGCGGTGCGCCGAAAGGTACGCCAAATTCGCGCACGCCTGTGATGTTGACCAGTGTCAGCAAGAAGAGGATAGCTACGCCATAAATGCCAAAAATGCCTGCAGCAATGATAAAAATCAGCCGCAACACGCTCAATGGCTCATATAACCCCGGAACAACAAATGATCCGACGGCGGTAATGGCAACCAGCAGCACCATCGGCGCGGTAATCAAGCCCGCCTGCACCGCCGCTTCACCCAACACCAACGCCCCAACAAGGCTGACAGCACTTCCGATGGCTTTCGGCATACGGATGCCCGCCTCGCGTATAACTTCAAAAATGATGTGAATCAACAACGCCTCAACAACGAGCGGAAACGGCGTTGCCGTCTCGCCCTGCGACACCAGCATAAGCATGGGCTCAGGGAATAGCGCAGGGTGAAATGTGCCCAGCGCAACATATAGTCCCGGCAAAATCAACGTAATCCAAAACGTAGACATCTTCAACACGCGCAAGAAAAGGCTATAAAATGGCGGGTAAGCGTAATCATCAACTGTCTGGAAATTTTCGTGAAATAATTGCGGTACGTATAACGCAAATGGCGTTCCATTAACCATGATGCCAACGCGCCCTTCAGCCAGTTTATTCAGCAACACATCGGGGCGATCGGTCTTGCCTACAGCTTGAAAGAATCCATTGGGGCGATCGGTCAAAAAGTCACGCAAGTGACTGGAATCAAGCAACATTTGCAAGTCGGCTTTTTGCAGCCGTTCCTTTACTTGCGTCACCATCCACGCCGGTACAACGCCGTCAATGTATGTGATGGCCACGCGCGTTCGGCTACGCTTGCCGATGGTGATAAAATCGAAATGCAGTGCCGTATCACCCATGCGTCGACGCAGAATACTCATATTGAGCGGCAACACCTCGTTAAACGACTCACGTGGACCGTTGATGGTTACTTCATTTTGACTTTCGCTCAATCCGCGCACGATAAAACCTTGTAATCCAATGGAAAGTGCACTTGTGCCGCCATCAACAAGAATAATCAAAAATCCATTGGCCATAAAGGTAATCGCCTTATCCACATCCTCGGCCGCTTGCAACTCGCCGCTCATAAGCACTTTATCTTCGAGGTGTTGCAATAAATCATCGCCCTTATGCCCACCATTGCCCATCGCCATCATGGGCATAAGGATGGATGTCGTGATAGCCGTGCGGTCGAGCAGGTTTTCCAAATGTAACAACACCACCTTTTGGTCACCCACCGTCACGCGGCGGACAATCAGCTCATCGGAATTATGATAAAGACCTTTGAACAGCTCGACACATTCATCCAACTTTGTCGGGAACTGTTGAGTCGGTGCGGGCGTTACCCCCAATTCCGGCGACATGAATCGCTCAGCAATCTTTTGCCGCAAAGGTTGTATGCTCATAGCTTACTGCCCTGCTCGACCCACGCTTTGGCTTGCTCAACGGCTTCGACGGAAGGTTGGGTCGTCTTACTGTCAGGCTCTACGCGCGAAACTTCGGCGGACGGCAACGTAATATGACGCCCCGGCGTATGCAAACAACCACAGGTTTTGCAATGGATTTGTTGATCGGTCATAGTGGTGACTCCTTTGTGGACTGTCACACTCCCTCAGAGAGGGTGACCCCGCGAAAAATACAGCCTCCCGCTACGAGGAGGTGGCGGCGAATCCGTCGGAGGGAGTGTATACACAAATAAAAATTGACTTCGATGCTAGTGTTTGCACCGAAGTCAATTTTTATCATTGTAAATATTTCCGTTTGAGAATCCGCTCGACCAGCCTATACGGCAAAATTGCTTTTGCTGCACATAACAATTTGTAATCAACGCCAACAACTATACGTGCTGGCATTTTTTTTCTTCGACACAACTTGGCAATCAACTTGGCCGCCTTTTCAGGGCTGTCGCCACATGCTTCGTCTTTTTCCATCACACCAACAGCGTGATTCATGGCCTCTTGGTACTCTTGCATGAGCGTTTCGGCAAAAATTCTAGCCTCGGCAAAGTTAGTATTTGTATCGCCCGGCTCGACAACCGCCACTTGAATGCCAAACGGTGCCAGTTCCAGCCGCAGCGATTGATACAATCCCGCAATGGCAAATTTTGATGCCGAATAGAAGCCTTGAAACGGAATGGCGATATGCCCTGCAACACTGCCGAGTTGGATAATTTTGCCTGACGTTTGAACTCGCATAATCGGCAACACTGCCCGCAACACACGCACACTGCCGTTGAAATTAACATCCATCTGCCGCGCAATCTCATCGTCACTGTTGGCTTCAACCGCACCGGCAATGCCGAACCCTGCCGATTGAATGACAATATCAAGCCGTCCTTCGCGCGCAATGATTGTCTGCACGACTGCATCAACTTGCGCTTGATCGGTAACATCAGCTTGCAAGTAGTTGATAGCATCATGCACCACTTCACGCCGCGCAACACCGTAAACCGTATAACCTCTGTTACATAGCAATTTGGCAGTTTCTAACCCAATGCCGGATGACGCACCGGTGATTAAAACAATTTTACTCATGTCCAAACCGCTCCATAAACTCTTCCGGCGACAACAATGTATCGATGTTGGCGTTGATTTCACCTTGGCTCCAATGCCACCACTGCACGCGCTGCAAAACCTCAATCATTTCAGGCGTAAAACGATACCGTTTTACCTTTGCCGGCACGCCAACCACAACAGCATACGACGGCACGTCTTCCAGCACCACCGCGCCTGCGCCGATAATCGCGCCATCGCCGATACTTGTCACTTTTGACGAGTTGATAAAGGCGTTAGCGCCAATCCACACGTCATTGCCGATGGTTATTTTCGGCTTGCCTTGCGCGTACGGGTGCTTGGGGTCAACTTTATGCCGCGCAATAAACTTCGCCCTGTTCTCAATTGTACAAAAATGTTCGATGTCATCACTGGTCGTGACCATATCCATTTGGTGGTCACAGCCGATATCCGCCGAGCCATTGATAGAAGTGAAATGCCCGATGCGCTCAACAAAACCATATCGACACGCAGCCACAATGCCTTGACTGAGATACGTCTGCCTACCCACGGGAACGCCGTGACATTCCCATTCAAAAGGCAACTCACCGCCCTCATCGGCAAAGTTTGTGCAGTCATACGTCTCGTAAAACGCCTTGCTCTGCTCGTCCTGTTCAAAATCGTTGTCATCGTCATTATTGACGGAGACAACGTAATGCTTGCTTGGGTCAACAATATCGGCGACGTGCCAATTGTAACCCTGCAACACACGCAAAAGCCGCCGTGTCGGCGTCCCCCATACGGCAATCTCCCGCCCATTCAGATAGCGTTCCAGCACTTGCTCTAATCGAGTTCTCATACCAGCCCCAACTGCTTAAACACAACCTCAAACCCATCTAATGCAAAATCCAACTGCTCTTTGGTCAGCGTCGCCGTATAACTCGTGCGCAAAATCGAATGTCCCTCTTCCACTGCCGGCGAAACCACAGGATTGACATACACGCCCGCCCGCAGCAGCTCTCGCGAGGCCACAAATGCCATTTCATCTGTGCCGATTTCCACAGGAATAATCGGCGCTTGGCTCGGTGTAGTGCGAATATTTAATCGTTCAAACCCATGCCGCATGTAGTCAGCATTGTCATTGACCTGCCGCACCAACTGCGGCTCAGCCTGCATAATTTCCAACGCCTTGCGCACTGCCGCGACATTTGACGGCGGCATGGATGCACTGAATATATACGGCCGCGACATATGGCGTATGTACTCGCACACCACACGCGGTGCCGCCATAAAGCCGCCTAAGCTGGCAAACGATTTGCTAAATGTCCCCATCAGCACGTCAATTTTGTCGTATAGCCCAAAATGCTCACCCACACCGCGCCCGCAAGCGCCCATCGTACCGATCCCGTGGCTGTCGTCAACCATAATACGCGCATCATATCGCTCGGCCAACTCAACGATTTTGGGTAAATTACACAAGTCGCCCTCCATAGAAAACACGCCATCAACAACGATCAATTTGCCTCGGTCAGACTTAGCGTCTTTAAGCTTTTGTTCAAGTCCATCCATATCGTTGTGCGCATACTTCTGCACTTTCGCAAATGACAGCCGCGCCGCGTCATACAACGAGGCGTGGTTCTTGTTGTCAAAAAATATCACATCATGCATCCCGCACAACGCGCTCAAAATACCCAAGTTGGCTTGAAACCCTGTCGAGAACGTCACACAATCTTCATAGCCGAAAAAGGCGGCCAATTCGCGTTCCAAATCGTTGTGCAGCGTCAGCGTACCGTTGAGATGACGTGAACCCGAGCAGCCCGAGCCAAACTCCTCCAACGCTTCACGCGCCGCCGCGATAACGCGATCGTCAGCCGTCAAACCTAAATAGTTGTTTGAACCCAGCATAATGGTACGCCGCCCGCCCATCATTACCTCAGAGTGCTGGCGAGTGCTGATTTCATGCGCGAAAGGATAAATATCGGCGGCTCTCGCCTCTTCGGCCGCCGTGAAAGCACGGCATTTTGCAAATACGTCCATGGAGTCAATCACTTCTTTCAATTTGGTTGTCTTAAACAGTATACAACAAATCAAAGAAAAGCACAACCTCCCAAACAGCCTGTTGAGTATCACCCTGAAATTATGTTATAATCATGACAAATGTCACTACCGCACACCGCAATCTTTGGCTATACTAAAAATACAAAATAACCTTTCAGGAGGAATACACATCATGATCGCCAACATCAAAAATGTCGTCAAACGCTACGGCGACACCACTGCGCTAGATCACTTAAATCTCGACGTCGCCGAGGGCGAAATCCTCGGCCTGCTCGGCCCCAATGGTGCCGGCAAAACCACTGCCATTCGCGTACTCTGCGGTCTCGTTGACGCCGATGCCGGCGAAGTGCAAGTCTTCGGCCAGCGCCAAAGTGTGCGCAACCTCAGCCCTCGCCACGACATCGGGCTTGTCACTCAAGAAATCACTGTTTTCAAAGACCTCTCAGCTATTGAAAACCTGCGCTACTTCGGCGGCCTCTACGGCCTGCGCGGCGCCGAACTGGACACCAACGTCAAAGAAATGCTGGAATTTGTCGGGCTCACCGAGCGCGCAAAAAAACGCCCCGGCACATTCTCAGGCGGTATGCAGCGTCGCCTAAATATCGCCTGCGCCCTCGTCCATAAACCAAAACTCGTTATCATGGACGAACCCACCGTCGGCATCGACCCGCAGTCGCGCAACCACATCTTGGAGTCGGTCAAGAAAATTGCCCAAAACGGCACAACAGTCGTATACACTTCCCACTATATGGAAGAAGTGCAAGCCATCTGCAACCGCATCGCCATCATGGACGCAGGGCGCGTCATTGCCGAAGGCAGTATCGACGAATTGATGAACCGCATCCAATACGAAGACCGTGTCCGGCTGCACGCCGCCACCCCGTCCGATTCACTGACCGAGGAACTGCGCGCCATTTCCGGCGTCAAGAGCGTCACAGTCAACGATGGCCACTACCTTATCATCTCCGGCGCCGGCAGCGGCAATATCAACCGTATTATGACTGTCGCACAGCGCCACACCAGCATCCTGTCAGTCTCCGAAGATAAGCCCAGTCTGGAAGACGTGTTTTTGACCCTCACCGGCAAGCGTCTGCGCGACGAAGGAGAGGTGTAATATGAGCCAATTTACACTGATTTTCACCCACTACCTCAAACGCGCCTTCCGCCACCCCGTCAATTTGTTGATATACATCGCCCTGCCTTTGGGATTGGCAGCGCTCAATATGCTGGGTGCCGTCGGTATGGTCGAATTGACTGAAGGTGCCGACGCAGTCACCGAAACCACCGCAATGGCAACCTTCCTCACCATGTTGTTTATGGTCGCCTTCCAGTTCTTCTCGGGCGAGCAGTTGATTTACAACATCTTCGATGACCTCAACCAAGGCGACATGCGCTGGCGGCTCGCCGCTACGCCCGTCCCCAAACGCGCCTTTGTCAACGGCATCGTTGCCGCCGGCTGGACGTTTAACATCATCCAAGGCATCGTCATTGTCGGCGTCATGGCGCTGGCATTCGGCATCTACTGGGGTAACTTGCTCATCCTTGTATCGGTATTCCTGCTTGTATCGGTTATGAGCCAGCTGCTCGCCGCGCTGATTGCACTGCTGAGCAAAACGCGCAAAACGGCAACCATTGTCAGCAACATCATCTGCTTTGGCATGATGTTGCTGAGCGGCACACTCTTCATCCCGCTGGGCGACAGTCCCGTAGCAGAGTTTGTTATGCAATACAGTTCGCCTCTGCCCATCGCGTTCCGCGCCATCCTATACACTACCCCCGTCTTAGATAACATGAACCAAGCGATCATCAACCTCGGCATACTGGTCGCCGTCACCGTAGTATTGGCGGGCGCAGTCATGGCAGTGGGAAGGAGGCGAAAAGCTTGACCATTTTCCGTTATGCCCTGCTCCGCGGGCTTCGCACCCCCCTGTCTTTGATTTGCACCTGTATACTGCCCCTTGTGTTCTTGTTCGTCCGTCCCTTTTGGACAGACGGGAACATGAACGGCATCTCTTTTATCATGCTTTTCCTTATGAGCGGCGCATACTTGATGAGCTTGAGCATCTTGACTGACAAAGCCGACGGTGCCGTCATCCGCATTCTGGCAGCACCTATCACCACACGGCGGTATCTCATCGAAAACCTCTTGGCATGCATGGTCCCGCTCGTTGCGCAAACTGCCCTGATCTCGCTTTTGGGCATGGCACTGCACGGTTGGAGCCTCGCCCTTTCCTTCGCGCTTTTTCTGTGCTATACTGTACTCATATTGGCATCAGTCGCCATGGCATTCACCTGGCACTGCATCTTCAAGCGCAAAGAAAGCAGTGCCACTGGATTCAGCCTGCTATTGTTCTTGACTGCCTTCTTAGGTGGCGCGACATTCCCCGTCGAAGCCTTCCCCGGCATCTTGCAGTATATCGGCGCCATCTTCCCGGCATATTGGGCCATCCGCGGGCTGGAATCATTCATTGAAAACGGTGCCATGACGGCAACCTACTGGCTGTCTATCGGTGCTCTGTTACTCTTCACAGCGGCGTTCTTATTATACGGAGGAAAGCGCAGAATTGTATGAAACACCACGCACTGCCCAACATCTGTTTTTGGCTCTGTAAAGCCGCAGGGTTTGGCCTGTTGTTCGCTTTCTGGCTCGAAAGCGGCGCGATAACAGGCTTTTTCCTGTTTTTGTTTTTAATTGTCATGACGCTGCTGCGCTGGCGTTTTCCCATACTGAAACACACTGTAGCCTTAGACATGGCTGCCTGCATTCTCCTATCCGTAATATGGGGCTACCCACCATATTTTTTGGCATTGCCGCTTTTTTCCGCCATGTATTTAGGCGCTTTTTGGGTATCATCGGGCGGTCTGTACCTGCTTTTCGATCCCCATCCGCTCCTCGCTGCGCTGTATGCTCTCTCAGCATTATGCGGCCTATTTTTAGGGCTCTGGAAACGAGAACTGCACGAAAAGTTAAATGTCCGCGACACCGCGGCCGGTCGTTACTACGAACTCGAAAGCTTGCAAAACGAGCTGACCGCAACACTCGCACAGATCGAGCGTATGACCGCCGTCGCCGAGCGCACCCGCATCGCCCGCGACATACATGACAATGCCGGCCATGAGATCGTGGCCGCCTACATCTCCTTGCAAACAGCGCGCGCCATGATGGTCGCTGAAAACACCGAAGCGCTGGAGCTATACGACGCCGCACTGGAACGTCTCAATAGCGGCGCGGCCAAAATCCGCGAAACCGTCCACAACCTCTCAGCCGTCACATCGCTGGGTGTAGAGACGCTGCAAGACATCTGTCGCCGTTTCCCCTGCCCCAGCGTCACATTCCACGCTTACGGCGACACGACCAAAATACCCGTCTATATCTGGAATGTATTGGAAGCCTGTCTAAGTGAAAGCTTGACCAACATAGCTCGCCATACCGCCGCCACGCAGGTGTCAGTCAATCTGGACACAACGCCGCATATCGTGCGGCTTTGCATAGAAAATGACGGCGTGGCCGGACAGAGTAGCAAGCCGCCTGGCAGCGGCTTGCGAAATCTACGCCATCGTGCCGTCGCCATCGGCGGTAACCTTTCCATCGACGCAAACGAGGCGACTTTCCGCGTCGTCTGCGTTATTCCTTTCAAGGAGGATCCACATGAAACTGCTCATTGTTGACGACGACGCTCTCATCCGCAAAAGCTTATCACTCACCCTCGCACGCGAAAGTGACATCACTGTTGTTGGCACTGCTGCAGACGGCGCTGAGGCGTTAGAGTTATGCGAAACTCTTTCGCCCGACATTCTGCTGATGGACATCCGTATGCCCGGCATGGACGGCATCGCCGCCACACGCCTTATCAAGCAGCGCTGCCCGCACATCAGCATCATGATGCTGACCACCTTCGACGACAAGCCAAACATTCAACAGGCGCTCGCTGCAGGGGCTGACGGCTATCTTATCAAGACCGATAAAATCACGGCCATCGCCGGAAAGTTGCGCGTCATGCTCGACGGTGTCGGCGTGCTGGGTGCCGACGTATTGAAAAAACTTGCTGCACAAGAAAACCCCGCTTTGGCGCAACTGACCCAGCGGGAACGCGACATCGCACGCCTTGTAGCACAAGGGCTGACCAATAAAGACATTGCCGCGCAACTCTACCTCAGCGAGGGTACAGTGCGCAACAATATCGTTGTCATTATGGAAAAACTCAACGTCACCAACCGCACGCAGCTGGGCATCGCCTATTATCAGCAATAACTCCCTAATCTGCCTTGACCTTTCTGCGCTTTTTATGCACACCTTGATACCAAATCACAGCAACTGCGCCAATCACAACCAGCCCGCCCGCGATAAACAAGACCGTCCCCATGCCACCGGTCAGCGGAATGTCAAAACGGAACGGCTCATACCGATCATTGGGCACCATAATGCTGTCTGCAACCTGCTCGACCGCTTTATTGCCGAACGCTTCCAACTGTTCGGTCGTCGCCACGGTATAGGAGAACAGTGTAACCGGGTCAACCGGCTGGTAATATCCCGTCGGCGTTTCAACTTCCACTAGTGCATAAATCGCGTTGTGTGACGGTGTCAACCAAGGCGACGTAAACTGTGCATTGCCGGCGTCATCAGTTGTTCTCGATTCCATATAATAAAACGTCATCGTACCGACAGTAAAGGTCTGTGCAACCCCCTCAGGCGGAACAACCAATTGCCACCCATGGTACGCCACCCCGATGTACAGTGCAAACGTCGCATCAGGCAAGAATATGCTGCTGTCCAAGCTATCATACTTGTACAGCGCGATTGTGCTGCGGTTCGCGCTACCGCCGCCGGCTGCGCTCGTGACAACAAAACTTTCACTCACACGGTCCGAGAATCTGCCCGCCAACGTAACCTCGTTGGCGATGCTGACTGCCTCGCCCACATTGCCTCGAATCAAAACCTCATACTGAAGCCTTAACGGCACACTGTCCGGGAACACAAAGGTCACCTCGTTGCCACCCGTGACCGCAAAAGTCCAGAGCTCCCCGGACAAGGTCGGCACTTGTGTGAGCAGCTGTTCTTGCCATTCCCCTGCAACTTCTTGCAATACACGTATCGTTCCGAAATAAAGTGACAATGAGTCGCTCATTTGGTCAAGCACCTCGAACTGCCCGGTTGTCGTCAGCGTCCTCCCCTCAGGGTTTATCAAAATATCCACATGGGCAATATTGCCAACCAAATCCCACGTCTTATCGACGATTTTTGTCCCATACCTCAGTTGATACTCATCAGAAAAACTGCCGTCGCGCGTGGTGCTGTAAACGCTGGCAATATTTTGGTAGATTTGCTGGTCAAGTACATCAGTGTCCTTAATGCGCATTTGGTAGCGCACAACAATATCTCCACCCGAAGCGAACCAATTCGGCTCAGCAGGCTGCACACCATCGCCGACAATCCGCCGCATATACGGCGCAGAAAAATCAACTGTCATACGACTCATTGGTTCGTCATGTTCAATAAGCTGCAATATCGCGTCTGCCCCACCATCTGTGCGCGGCACAAAGCGGTCACCGCCGCGCTGTACGACAAGCGAGTCAGGCACGTATTCCATTCCGGAATCAAATTCATCAACAAACAATGCCGGCTGCCCCGGTAAAAACAAGTCGCGCCGCAAAAGAACAGTAAATTCAAAAGTATCCTCTGTACCCTCGACCGGTGCGGCTGATTTATGGATCGGCCAGTCAACAAATTCATGATCACGCGCAATTTCATGGAATCCTTGATTATTGATTTGATAAGCGAAAACCGCGTTCCTCACCTCGCCGAATGCGTCGCCGACAGGCGTTTGCCGCAAAACATCACCTATTGTGCTCATACCGTCAAATGCCGCTTCTTGTATGCCGTGTTCCAACAACCTTGCCGAGAGCGGCGTTTTGTATGTAATGGTGAGCAACGTATCTGCCGTAAAAGGCGAAAAGCTGTAAAGCTTGCTATCATCGCATATCCACCGGCCGTCGTGGTTATCGACCAGTTCTTCGACAAAAAACATCATCCAAACATTCTTGACATTCCAGTTAAGTTGAAACCGCGGATCACGGCTGTCTAACAAACTCCAATGGAATGGATCTGCCGCACCACCATCCAATCGCCGTGCCGTTACGGCAAAATCTTCGGGCTGGTTGACGGCTGTACCCCACACACGATGACCTTCACGATTGAGGTAAATAATGTCAAGGTAATCCTCAAACCATACCCGCTCACCATACAACGCACCGGGAACATAGAACTGAATCGTCCACTCAATATAGTCCTCTGTCAATTGATGGCTCTTTTCCATGCGAACGCCGGGCGGGTTGACAAACACGTCCCGCACAATATACGGGTCGCCCTCCAACCCCAGTTCCAGGCGATTTTCATACCGGCCGTCTGACGGATAGTTGCTGTAATCAATTTCGGCGTCATAGCGAATATACGCTGTATAGATATCGCGGCCGTGTAGCCCATCCGGCAGCGTAATTGTAAAGCCGGTTTTATCCAAGTAAACGGGAAAAGATACACTGTCAATAAAATGACCAATTTGATCATACAAGTAGACATCTACCGTGTTGGAGACAATACTCATGCCTGCGCTCAATGTATCGGTGACGGTCATGCCGTTCAACACCGTCAGCCCCTCGCCGATATTGACATGCCATTCAACCCGGCCATCACCACTTTGCGTTGACCATTTATTCATAAATCGCGTTGACACAACGAGCCAAATAAAATCCTCGTCAACCAGCTCGTCACCGACAACATTTTTGCCGCTGACAGCAACACCGTTTGAAAGGGCAAACTCATAGTTCAAGCGCGCCGACGACGCCTCTCCCCACGCTTGAATAAAAGGCTCGGCATCCAAAGTATAGGTAACTCTGATGCTTTCGCCGCGACTCAGTGTCACATCCGGGAAGTCAAGCACAAAGGAATTGCTCTCTCCGACCCAGGGAACAGGCGATATAACAAAAGGCTCTTCATCTCTGACCTGCACCGTGACTTGCGTAATAGCTGCACTCGCAAGCGCATAAGGCACAACATGTGTGCCGCCCAATGTGTCACGCAACGAGATGTCGCTGATGTCACTGCCATACGCACTGATAAGAACTTCATACTCAATGGTTTGTGTGCTCCTGTCATAGCCAAAATGTTTTTTTTGCACGTGAATACGTGTATCATACTCCGGCGGCCGCACCGTTACCGTCAACACCGTATTGTTTCCAAAATCAAAATCAATTGGACCTGCCGTCTCCTTAAACTGCGCTTGTAAATTGAGCGTGAATGTAACATCGGTATATTGGTCTAGCAAATTTATGCCGGGCGTAGGCTGGCCATGCCTGTCTACGTCATAAAACCTGACAAGCACTTCGCCGTCAGCGGCAACACTATAATGCCCAATTGTCTCATCGTTGGCGGCGCGGATTGGCGCTCCCGCCACAACATCCGGAACCAAAAACTCGGTCGGCAACTGATATCTCAAATAACCATCATCGCCATACTTAAATTGCAATGCTGTCGTTTCCCGAAAGGTAAATACAAATTCGTAATGCTCATACAACGTGACATTGCCGTCAGGCGGTATGATATTACCACTGTCATCTTTCAGCACAAGTTGATGCAAAAAATTCGCTAAATCCCATCTGTCTGCAACAGCTTCATACCCCTCCACAAGTGCTGTCACAGCCTCAGAAGCTTCATGCGCTTCTACGATACTTTCTCCACGATCTACGGAAGTTGCATAGACCGGCGATAAAGGAAGCAGCAGGCTCAGGCACAATACCACAGACAGCATTATTGCTGTATAACTTTTCTTTTTCATCATAGCCCCACCTTTCTCTACACCTGTGTGTCTTCCCTTTTTAATTTGCTTCTGCCTTTCCCGACCAAATAGAATATCAAAGTAAGCAAAAGCACAAGGCCAATTGCCACACCATTCACCAAGCGCCAGTTTGTTGTTCCGCTCATCAACGCAGTTTCGTCTGCCATGCCCACCTCATACGGAATCCTCGCGCCGCGCACCAAGAGCCTGTGTGTATTGACAGCATATGGCGTACAAGTTATCAGCGTCACAAAATCGGCACCTCTTTCCACGCGCAGAAACTCTATCTCATGCGGAAAAACCACCATAATTTGGTCGACTTGATAGGCTAACGTTTCATTTAATACCGTTATGAAAAACTGATCACCAATACTAAGTTCTTCCAGGTCTGTAAACATTCTGGCATTCGGCAATCCGGAATGTCCTGTTAAAATAGCATGCGTATTCATCCCCCCGACAGGGAAAGAAGTGCCTGGAACATGCCCTACGCCTCTATTCAAAACCTCTTTATCAATCATGTGAAGCACAGGCAAATGTACACCAATGATAGGTATTTCTATCTGAGCCATGATTCCGCTTATATTCAATGTCTTCAAATAATAATCAGACGACATCATGCCTGTATCTTCGGCGAAAGGATCTCGGATGTGACCACCATACAGCGCATCATTGTATTCTCGAGCCCGTCGCAAATGATTCTCTATCTCAGCCTCATCCATCTGGGCGATTTCTTCATTGAATTCCTGCAAAAGTCCGGCAAGAACTCTACAATTATACCACGTGCTCACGTAGGGATAAAATATGAGTCCAAATCCTATCATCAGCAAGACTACAATAAGGAGTATCAGTGTAAATTTCTTCATCTTTCACATTTCCTATAAAAGGCAAGGCAGAGGCGAAGCCCCTGCCCTCGCCATATCGGATGGCCAATTTCTTAGTTTTTTTCTTTTTTCTTCTTTTTACCCATCAACACAACAAGCAACAAAGCCCCGCCGACAAGCACAAGCCCTACAGCCGTAAAAATCAGAGTACCTGTGCCGCCGGTCAGAGGCATACGGCCTTCACGGATGTTCGTCACAGTAACTTCAACCAGATAGGGCGACACAACGTCGGCACGAATTTCCACCTGCATGGGCGCGGTCAAACGACGGTATCCGTCAGGTGCCGCATATTCGTACAAGTAGTAGATGCCCGCCGGTAATCCATAGAAAAACGCGCGACCATTTTCGTCTGTCGTCTCAATCTTGATAGGTAATGCACCATAAACTACATGACCGTCGTAAATATCACTTGCCTCATATAGATGGAACACAGCACCGGGAAGCGCCGAGTCATCCACATTAACTTTGTTCAATTGCAGCCCGAACAGCGTCGTCTGCGGACGTTCACCCAGTTCATATTGCGGATGATTGGAATATATCAGCGTACCGTCGTTTTCAATCACACCCAACTCTCCGAGACCGGTTATGCTGGCGATTGTATCAAATGTCATGTAAATAAACCCGCCGACTTCCCCTTCTGCGGCAATATCAATAATTCCGGCTTGCAAGAAATCAATGTATATCGTATTGTCGTTCTCTTCTGTCACTCGCCAGCCATCTGTCGAAAGAGCCTGTTGCTGGCCCGCGTCGACATCGACATCAAAATAAATACTGACAGATCCCGGCACAAACGCCAACCGATTATCTAATTGATCAATGACTCGGATATATGTATCACCATCTTCTTCAATAGGTGCGATTGTGGCAAGGCCCAACCGAATGTCGACCGAGAATGTCCAGGTAATGACCAAGTCCACGCCGTCAAACGCAACATCGTCCAACACTTTCCCCAAAACAGGAGTTGTAGGATCTTTCGGGAAGACATGAACGTCATACACCCACTCGTCATTCCACAAATACGGCAAGCTCACCAAGAATGGTGTCGCAATGGCACCAAATTCAGGCAGATCAACAGTCAGCTCCGTAACCAAATAAAAGCCCTGTACCATGACATCGGGTCCAAAATACGCTCGGCCATCTAAATCGGTTTTCCTGACAATTGGATCACCAAGCCACTCGGGATTCTCTAAAATCATTTCTACGCTGCCGTCCCAAGTCTCGCCCGCAGGCACTGTTATCAGCTGAGCCTGCCATTCTGAACCGGCAACAGCCTGGCCTAAAGGGGATGGCGGAGCACCTGTTGGGTCACCGGCGATAATCTCACCGTCAGGCCCGATATTATGATGAAGCGTCAGAGAGACTGGACGGTTCGGGTCTCTGCCGTCTAAGGTTGGATTTGCCAGCACACCAACTGCGCCGACCGTCAAAAATAGGGTTGCCGCCAAAAACACGGCCAGTGAGCACCTTAGTATTTTTTTCATCTTTCTTTCTCTCCTTCAACTGATTTTATAGGCATCATAACTTATTTACTTATACACCCACTCTCAGCATACCATAACAATCTAATATTGTCAACAGTTTTTGACAATATTGTTAACATTTAATTAACATTCTGTCTTCCAACATCTCTCGCCGCTCGCACACATACCTTATGATTTTCAATACTCCTTCGACGCGCATATTTAAGCTGCTCTTTCACAGCGCTTTTCTCATGCAAAACCGTCAGCCTCTTTAACTTTCACATAATCCGCAAAAAACAGGAAAGAATAGTACAAATTATACTATTTTGCAAAGAAGAAACAGCGTTGACAAATAGATTTGCACAAGCGGATAGGATTTACGCCTCGCTGTACCCGACTATATAACTGAGCCCACACCTGATAATCTTTGAAAATAAACGGAGATGTTCTCATGAAAAAATTTCTAACTACATTTACTGCCCTTGTGGCGATATTATTCAGTGCAGGATTCACCACTGTCGTTGATGATACAATCGCGGCAACGCCTGCAAATGCCCAAGTATCAGTAAATAGCTGGGCTGAACTGAACCAAGCTATCGCGTCAGTGAGCCCCGGTGGGTCGGCAACGATTGTGCTGACACAAAATATTCCGGCGCAGGGACATGATGCCATTTCTATACCAGCGGGACAAAATATCACCCTCACCAGTGCACAAGAAGAGCGTTTTACACTTATGCAATCCACTGCCGGTCAACGACATTTTATCGTACGCGGTGCCTTGACATTGAAAAATATTATCATCAGCGGTAATCGTGAAAACATCTCCTCCCATCACGGCGGAATTGAGGTTGTCACCAATACTGCTCAGTTGACCATGTCAGAGGGAAGCGTGATTAAGCGCAATCATGCCGTCAGCGGTGGCGGTATTTATATGTATGGGTTAAGCGGTGTCGGTGGCGGCAGAGGTGGTGTTTTGACAATCAACGACGGAAAAATTTATGACAACGAAGCTGATCAAGGCGGTGCTGCCTTTGTTGCTGCCGGCGACATCCTCTTGCACAATGGAGAAATCAGCAGCAACACAGCAAATACCGGTGCCGGATTCTACGTCGCCGCAGGCGGTCACTTTATCATGGATGGCGGGGAAATCTCACGTAATGAAGCAACCCACAGCGGCGGCGGCATATTTACAACGGGTGGACAAACTATCTTCCAAATGAGCGGCGGCCAAATTCACAATAATAGGGCAGGTTCTCACGGTGGTGGTGTTCAGGCACAAGGTGCCTCTTCTTTTTTGATGGAGCGCGGCACAATCCACGGAAATGGAGCACATGAAAACGGCGGCGGCGTTGGTGTCATCGGCATAAACAGTTCGTTTGACATGAAGGGCGGCAGCATCCATGACAACCGTGCCGGCAACGGCGGCGGCGTTCAATCTTGGGGGGCAGGCACTTTCACTATGCACAGCGGCGAAATATGCGATAATAACGCAAGGGTAAATGGCGGTGGTGTAAATGTCATCGGCGTAAACAGCACGTTTAAGTTGGAAAGCGGTGAAATCCATGGCAATAGTGCTAATAACAGTGGCGGCGTTCATGTCGCTAACACCGCCCTATTTACTATGATGAACGGCGAACTCCGTAATAATAGCGCAAACCTAAACGGCGGCGGTGTCCATATCGCCGGCCCGGCCAACGGCGGTCGATTTATTATGGAAGGCGGCCGAATCAATGGCAATACCGCCCACGGCACTGGCGTATCAAATGGCGGTGGCGGCGTCAGCATCTTAATCGGTGAGTTTACAATGCATGGCGGCGAAATTAGCAACAATAACGCTGCCCGTGATGGTGGCGGTGTCTGGCGCGGCACTGATGACAGGGCATATTTTGTCATGTATAACGGCAATATTAGCGATAATACTGCCGAAGACGACGGCGGGGGTATCTATGCCGCAGGAGAGGTCTACAAAAACCCACTAACAATAGACTCATATCCGCGTATCATTGTGGGTGCAGAGGCAATCTTTTCCGGCAACAGTGCAGGAAATGGGATTTTCAGTCCCCCTGACGCAACCGCCATTCAAGATAGAATACAAAGCAAGTTTACCACTGTTTTTCACAACCCGTTTAACAACATTGATATTAATTTCCGACTCGGCCCACGAATATCACAACTGACCATCACTTACACGACAGACGAGCGCGGCACATTTGCAGGCGAAGGGGATTCTCATCTGCGCACCGAGGTCATTCAAGTAGATATCCAACCATTCCCTTGGCATCCACAGAATGTTCCTACGGCGATTGGGGCAAGAGGCCATGAGTTTATTGGCTGGCTTGAATACGCCGGGTCAGATGACTTGCTGTCAAACCAGCAGGTCAAGGAGAAAGCCATCACAAGCGATACTACTTTTGTCGCGCAATGGGAAAGAGTAGCACACACAGTATCTTTCATATTAAATGGCGGTACAGGCGATTTCCCTCCGCAAACTCTGCCACATGAAGCAACAGCAACCGAACCACTTAATATTCCGATACGCGAAGGTTGGCGCTTTTTGGGGTGGCATACCGCGCCTGAGGGCGGGGTACACTTTGACTTCACAACACCGATTATATCAGATACAGAAATCTATGCTCGGTGGGAACAGGCCACTGCAACACCCCCTGCATATTCTGAAATACCCGAAACCCCACCGGCTGACAATATAAGCAATCCCACCGCGCCGACAAATCCACCGACGGGGGATGACTCATTTCCCATAATTCAGCTGGCCGCAATAATCCTCTCATTCGTCTTAATGTCACTTATGATTTTAGGCAGAAAGCGCAAACGCAGCAAGGTGGCGTGAAATTGATTTAAACCTTTTCCTCACTTAGACAAGCAAAAAAGCCTGACTTACGTCAGGCTTTTTCTTATGGCTCCCCCTGTTGGGCTCGAACCAACGACCCTGCGGTTAACAGCCGCATGCTCTACCAACTGAGCTAAGGAGGATAATCCTAAGCACTCACGCCAATGACGTAAGTGCTTAATGTGTCGGCATATACCTATTTTCCCGGGCAGCTTCCCGCCAAGTATTTTCGGCGCAAGTGAGCTTAACGACCGTGTTCGGAATGGGAACGGGTGGACCCTCACCGCCATCTACACCGACTTTCTTGTCACGCTATATAAATAGCGTCCAAGATGCAGAGCATAAATCACGCCCTGAAAACTGAACAAGCGAACAGAATAAGCGAACGTGAAGACAAACAAGTTTTCGATTGCCTGCATTATATTAGGTTAAGCCCTCGTCCTATTAGTACCGGTCAGCTGAACACATTACTGTGCTTACACACCCGGCCTATCAACCACGTAGTCTTCGTGGGGACTTACTTTCTTAAAGAAATGGGAGTTCTTATCTCAGGAAGAGTTTCACGCTTAGATGCTTTCAGCGTTTATCTCGTCCGTACTTGGCTACCCAGCTGTGCCATTGGCATGACAACTGGTGCACCAGCGGTACGTCCATCCCGGTCCTCTCGTACTAAGGACAGCCTCCTTCAAAACTCCAACGCCCGCAATAGATAGGGACCGAACTGTCTCACGACGTTCTGAACCCAGCTCGCGTGCCACTTTAATCGGCGGACAGCCGAACCCTTGGGACCGAATCCAGCCCCAGGATGTGACGAGCCGACATCGAGGTGCCAAACTTCTCCGTCGCTGTGGACGCTTGGGAGAAATCAGCCTGTTATCCCCAGGGTAACTTTTATCCGTTGAGCGATGGCATTTCCACGCACTACCACCTGATCACTAACTCCAACTTTCGTTCCTGCTCGACCCGTCGGTCTCGCAGTCAAGCCCGCTTATGCGTTTACACTCTGTGCACGATTTCCGTCCGTGCTGAGCGGACCTTTGAGCGCCTCCGTTACGCTTTGGGAGGCGACCGCCCCAGTCAAACTACCCACCTAACAGTGTCCCCCCGCCGGATTCACGGCGGTAGGTTAGAATTTCAGTAATATAAGAGTGGTATCCCAAGATTGCCTCCACGCGAGCTAGCGCCCGCGCTTCCAAGGCTCCCACCTATCCTGTACATACATTACCAAAATCCAGTATTAAGCTATAGTAAAGCTCCATGGGGTCTTTCCGTCTAGTTGCGGGAAACTGGCTTCTTCACCAATACAACAATTTCGCCGGGCGGGCTGTCGAGACAGTGCCCAAATCATTACGCCATTCGTGCGGGTCAGAACTTACCTGACAAGGAATTTCGCTACCTTAGGACCGTTATAGTTACGGCCGCCGTTCACCGGGGCTTCAATTCAAAGCTTCGCGTCAAGCGCTAACCTCTCCTCTTAACCTTCCGGCACTGGGCAGGCGTCAGCCCCTATACGTCGTCTTTCGACTTTGCAGAGACCTGTGTTTTTGATAAACAGTTGCTTGGGCCTATTCACTGCGGCCACACATAGTGTGGCGTCCCTTCTCCCGAAGTTACGGGACCAATTTGCCGAGTTCCTTAACAACCCTTCTCCCGCTGGCCTTAGGATACTCTCCTCATCTACCTGTGTCGGTTTGCGGTACGGACATCTAAGATATACACACAGCTTTTCTCGCCTCACGCTCCACCTTACCGGGTCTACCAACGCCCGGAATCAGCTTTGAATAAGTGTCCCTGTGCTTAAATCTTTCGACGGCTACGGAATATCTACCGTATGTGCATCGGCTACGCCTTTCGGCCTCACCTTAGCTCCCGGCTTACCTTGGGCGGACGAACCTTCCCCAAGAAACCTCAGATTTTCGGCCATTATGATTCCCACATAATTCTCGCTACTCATTCCGGCATTCTCACTCGTATACAGTCCACGAGTCCTCACAGTCTCGCTTCACCCCATATACGACGCTCCTCTACCCCGCACTACAAAAGTAGTGCAGCCCAAGCTTCGGTATAATGCTTAGCCCCGTTATATTTTCCGCGCAAAGTCATTCGACCAGTGAGCTATTACGCACTCTTTAAATGAATGGCTGCTTCTAAGCCAACATCCTGGTTGTTTTTACAACTTCACATCGTTTCCCACTTAGCATTATTTAGGGACCTTAGCTGTAGGTCTGGGCTCTTTCCCTTTTGACAATGAGACTTATCTCACACTGTCTGACTCCCGTACATCGATTCTGCGGCATTCAGAGTTTGATAGAGTTCGGTAACCTTATCGGCCCCTAGCTCATTCAGTGCTTTACCTCCGCGAATCTAATACGAGGCTAGTCCTAAAACTATTTCGAGGAGAACCAGCTATCTCCAGGTTCGGTTGGAATTTCTCCTCTATCCACAAGTCATCCCCGGCTTTTTCAACAGACGTGGGTTCGGTCCTCCATGACGTTTTACCGTCACTTCAACCTGCTCATGGATAGGTCACCTGGTTTCGGGTCTACATCACACAACTTAAATCGCGCTATTCACACTCGGTTTCCCTTCGGCTTCGGCACTTAATGCCTTAACCTTGCTGTGTAACGTAACTCGCCGGATCATTCTACAAAAGGCACCTTATCACACATTAACGTGCTCTAAGTGCTTGTAAGCACAAGGTTTCAGGTACTATTTCACTCCCCTCCCGGGGTACTTTTCACCTTTCCCTCACGGTACTGCTTCACTATCGGTCACTAGGTAGTATTTAGGGTTGGAGGGTGGTCCCCCCATCTTCCCACGGGATTTCACGTGCCCCGCGGTACTCTGGATACACGCTGTAACAAATCGGTTTTCGCCTACGGGGCTCTCACCCTCTGTGGCGGGACTTCCCATTCCCTTCGACTAACCTATTGTCACGTGATGCATGTCCAAACCCCGGACACTGCACTCAATGTGCGGTGCTGTCGCACACTCAGTGCAGCATCCGGTTTGCCCTCTTCCGATTTCGCTCGCCACTACTTTCGGAATCTCGGTTGATTTCTTTTCCTCACCCTACTTAGATGTTTCAGTTCGGGCGGTTCCCCCCGTACAGCTATGAATTCACTATACGGTACATGGGCTTGACCCCATGTGGGTTTCCCCATTCGGAAATCTACGGATCGATGCGTATTTGCCGCTCCCCGTAGCTTATCGCAGCTTGTCACGTCCTTCTTCGGCTCCTAGTGCCAAGGCATTCCCCTTGTGCTCTTGTTCGCTTAACCTATACTAGTATATGTCACGCCTTGCGGCGTTCCATGTTTTGAATTATGCAGGCAATCACGAGTTAAGTTAATTCTTGAATAGATACAACTATTTCTCGCCTTTAGAAATTGTCATTGTTTCCCATGCTGTCACGCCTTGCGGCGCTTTCAGCAGCGCTTACGCGCATTGTTTCCACAATAATTTACACACTCATTGAGTATGTTTTTCCCTCTATTGCCTTCACGTTCCATGTAAGATGGGTATCTTACATGTTTCGCTTATTCAGTTTTCAAGGTGCGATTGTGTCGCGCGCCTCATCCATAGAGGAAAACGCTTCACATTCACTGGTTCTCTATTGAAAACCAGATTTTAGCACTCAATATACTTAAATGCTAAAATCCAACTTTCGTGGTGGAGGTAACCGGAGTCGAACCGATGACATCCTGCTTGCAAAGCAGGCACTCTACCAGCTGAGTTATACCCCCGTATCGTTTTCGCCCTTCCCAAGCGAATCTAATTCGCAAGACAAGGCAGGAAGAACGGAGCGTGCGAGCTTTTCGCGCTTGCGCGGAAACAGAACAGAGCGGACTTTGCTCTGACGTAGTGGTGGGCCCGAGTGGACTCGAACCACCGACCTCACGCTTATCAGGCGTGCGCTCTAACCACCTGAGCTACGAGCCCTTTTTTAATGCCAGTCACCCTGACAATTGAATAGCGAAACCTATCCACACCTTACGGCGTTTCTTTTGAAAATTGGACCTGACCATAGATTGTGACAGTCATACAGTAAACTGCTGACTAATCAAACATCCTTAGAAAGGAGGTGATCCAGCCCCACCTTCCGATAGGGCTACCTTGTTACGACTTAACCCCAATCATCGAACCTACCTTCGGCGGCGCCCTCCTTGCGGTTAGGCTACCGACTTCGGGTATTCCCGACTCTCGTGGTTTGACGGGCGGTGTGTACAATGCCCGGGAACGTATTCACCGCGACATGCTGATTCGCGATTACTAGCAATTCCGACTTCATGTAGGCGAGTTTCAGCCTACAATCTGAACTGAGGCGACTTTTGGGGATTGGCTCCGGCTCACGCCTTCGCTACCCGTTGTTAATCGCCATTGTAGTACGTGTGAAGCCCAGGACATAAGGGCCATGATGATTTGACCTCATCCCCACCTTCCTCCGTTTTGTCAACGGCAGTCTCGCTAGAGTGCTCTTGCGTAGCAACTAACGATAAGGGTTGCGCTCGTTGCGGGACTTAACCCAACATCTCACGACACGAGCTGACGACAACCATGCAACACCTGTCTCTACTTTCCCCGAAGGGCACCTAATGCATCTCTGCTTCGTTAGTAGGATGTCAAGCCCTGGTAAGGTTCTTCGCGTAGCGTCGAATTAATCCACATACTCCACTGCTTGTGCGGGCACCCGTCAATTCCTTTGAGTTTCAACCTTGCGGCCGTACTCCCCAGGTGGGATACTTAATGCGTTAGCTCCGGCACGGAGGGGGTCAGTCCCCCCACACCTAGTATCCATCGTTTACGGCGTGGACTACCAGGGTATCTAATCCTGTTTGCTCCCCACGCTTTCGCGCCTCAGCGTCAGTTAATGTCCAGTAAGTCGCCTTCGCCACTGGTGTTCCTCCCGATCTCTATGCATTCTACCGCTACACCGGGAATTCCACTTACCTCTCCATCACTCAAGAAATGCAGTTTCCAATGCAGTCCCAAGGTTGAGCCTTGGAATTTCACATCAGACTTACATTCCCGCCTACACGCCCTTTACACCCAGTAAATCCGAATAACGCTCGACACCTACGTATTACCGCGGCTGCTGGCACGTAGTTAGCCGTGTCTTGTTTTCGTGGTACCGTCATTTATTTCTTCCCACGTCAAAGAAGTTTACAATCCGAAAACCTTCATCCTTCACGCGGCGTTGCTAGTTCAGGGTTTCCCCCATTGACTAATATTCCCGACTGCTGCCTCCCGTAGGAGTCTGGGCCGTGTCTCAGTCCCAATGTGGCCGTTCAACCTCTCAGTCCGGCTAAGGATCGTCGCCTTGGTAGGCCATTACCCTACCAA
>Ga0131853_10003436_pt1 | contig 28400 bp, 21 predicted proteins | sample TergutLab28metaG_FD_92764 | JGI IMG/M metagenome (GOLD analysis project Ga0131853, IMG submission 92764) | Labiotermes labralis P1 segment gut microbial communities from Petit-Saut dam, French Guiana - Lab288 P1 (version 2) (version 2) | ecosystem: Host-associated > Arthropoda: Insects >...
CGGACGCTTGTGAGTGCGGTAATGAACCTTCGGGTTCCGTGAAATGTGGGGAATTTCTTGACTAGCTGCAAACCAGTTAGCTTCTCAAGAAGGACTCTGCACCATGGAGTAAGTAAGTATGTAGCGTCGATGGTAGATGAATGAAATATGAGTATGAAGCATTGGTGGAACGGGCCTGACAGGTAAGAACTGAAGTATTCGGAAGACAGGCCTGTCTCAATGGTACAATGACCCACCAAAAACCAAAAGTATACTACGTATTAACTTAATCCGTATTTTGGTCCTCTATGACAACGCAAAGTCCGATAGGCGGGTACCAGTATTTCGGAGAAACAAGTTGCTTCCATGTTCAGCACCGTAATATCCTCAGATTGAATATATTCTGACATTTCGAAGCAAAATAAAATAACGTTAGATATTCATACTTCGACAACTGTTTGGTTTAGTCAGATCTTGATCCAAAAATCGAAGAACATTTTTCTGGAAGAAATTAGCCACAAAAAGACGTAAAATAAGGACAAAATGACCCATCTGAGGCCAGACATGATAATGGCTGCTGCCAGTCACTGCAATATTTACTCTCTCGTCAAATTAATCCAGCATAACAACACAACGTTAACAGCGCATACTCCTCGTTTGAAGCTACGTCACGACAGATTTTTCATGATTCTCGCCTGTTCTATGAAGCAAATGATGACAAAATTACTTGTAAGACGCCTCGAAGGATCCATTATCAATACATTCGAGATCAACCACCATAAACGTTGTCTTTAATTAGCTACTTTCATAGGTTTCTGAAGGATCCACCCAATACGGTTATTTGTAAACAAAATGACAGCGTCGTAACATGGCGACAACGCGGTACTCAGCCCTTCCCGATTCTACCACTTCAAACCTTCAAACTTACGTAACTATGTATAATCTGGTCAGGCGACAGGTAATAAACATGTCTATGCATTCCGCATGAAAGCAGTGTCTGTGTTGAAATGTGCCAAGACACTGATGTTTGCCAATGAAATGGAAAGCTGCTTTCGGCATATCGGGTCTTCGTTGATCTCCATTTCCACTTAACACATTACTGACGTCAGTACAGGTAGAACTCTGCAGTCACTTACTTGTGTTGGGCCTACGCGACCACTTCTAAACGGCAGGTTATCATTCTTAGTAACACCTGATAAATTCAGGTGCTCATACACAGGTGGTATCCAAAACGTTTGGGTAAACTTCGGGAGTGAGTTCCCCACACAAAAACATGGAAAAAAAGTTCATGCCGATGTATGTCGTAAACACTCATTTTTAGAATTACGGCCCCCACGTTCGCCCGACCTCGTTCCTTTCGATTTTTATCTGTGGGGACACTTAAAAACCATAGTGTATTCAGCTCCAATTGAAATTGAAGAGACACTTCACCGACGCATTTCTGATGCCTATACGACCATTCGCGACGGTCTCGGAACTTTTGAAATTGTGCAACTGTCCGTGATCAGATGCATCCACGCGTGCACTGAGCCAGGACGAGGATATTTTGAGCATTTGTCGTGACCTGGGACTTCATCAACAATAAAACCTTGACAGTTATTAATATGGAAACGTCTGCTTTAACTGTATTACGTCATGCGTGATTTCAGACTTTCAGCGCAATTTAGACGAGATTTGCACTCTTCTGGGATATTACGCAGCGTATACTGGCGATTTCGTACACGCCGTTTCGACTCCATCTTCAAGGGTCAAGTAGAAGCTTCTTGACCCTTGAAGATGGGACCGATAGTTTGTCCCGAACCGTCGGTACGGAATTACCATTCTATGCTGTGTAATATCCCAGAAGAGCTCGGATCTTATGTATTGTGTCGGTTGTAGGTAAAATATTAAATGTATTTATTGTTGGATGTAACCTTCCAATTAAATTTAAAAATCACTCATTTCCGCGCACTTGATGATTTTTTCTTTGTTGTGATGTGAAGAGGTCACTCATTCTTGAAGTCTGTCGAAGCATTTTAGAATACACCCTTTATATTTTACACCTGGTTCCGACACTCTCTAAAAGGGCGCCCAGAATAAGAAACAGCATGCCGAATTACAAGGTAAGCTCCCTTTCGAACCCAGAAATTACAATAACGGCGCAACAACCAAACAACATCAAATCACTACATAAACGGAAAACAAAATACCCATGAAAAAAAATTCAAAGCCAAGCTAACTGCCACTACCCCAGACTTCAGCCACCTTTTCCGTACTAAAGCCCTCAGAAAACGCCTATGGAAGCGCTGACTAGCGGCGAATCCCACCAGATATAACACACTGCCTACAAATTTTGAATTAGGCAACAACCAAATGTATTGTGGCATAAACCTAAAGAACAACAATCAAAATACTCACTCTTTCAGTAGAAGCACACACACACACACATGTAATAAGGTTATCTTGCCACTGCACACATTAGCTTTTCACACATGTAAAGAGTGGCAGGCGCCAAGCTCAGAGTAAACTCAAACTGTTGCATGGCGCTGTCAGAATTTAATAAACACAAAAACACCGAAGTCCGGGAAACACCAGCAAACCCCCCCGGCGCACTGTCACTGTGTTTTAAAGCCGCAAGCTGCAAGAATTTCGAAGAACCACCGAGCAGGACGGCGACCGTGCAGCGAGTCGCCCTCACACTGAAAGGAAGGCAGTCGCGTAACGAAATGACGACAGAGAGCGTAGCAAGCGAGCAGTAGAAGGAAAACAACAAACCGGCACATTCGCATGCTTCCTACTCCTTCCCCCTCACCAAAACTAAACTTCATGGAGCTCTTTAATGGAACCAAAAATACATAATGCCCGTGTGTATGCTTCACTTAGAAGAATCCGGCATAGCTGGGTTTAGAGAAGTTGGGGTGTGACGTACTTGCAACAGACTCAGTTGCGTCAGGATGGTCCAGTGGACATTGTTATGAATCAAAGACCTCAATTTTCATTTATCAACCAAATGCCCAATATTAATTATACGTAAATATTAAAGGCGTATCTCCGTCATGTTTCGGTACAAGCGTTCCATCTTCAGGGAGAACAGAATGCCAGTTTTAAAACCAAATGCCGATGAGCAGTTGTAATTTATAAGGATCTTCAGTGTGCAGTAGCTACGTTGTTGAAATCATGCAACAAAAAGTACAACTTGTACAGGCCTTTAAAAACATGTGGTTAAAATGCCACTGAAATATCTCTTACACAAATATGATATACACAAAGTAAAGTTATTGTTATGGTGTTTGGTAGTGGAAACGTTTAATCATTTGGCAACTTACGTTCCGGTCTCTAATGCGTCTCTCAATCTAAAGCGGATCGGATCACCGCGTGTGTGTGTGTGTGTGGTGTGTGTGTGTGTGTGTGTGGTGTGTTTGTGGTATGTAATACTACATGCTTTACATAACTTAAGCTTTAGTTTTACAATAATTTTTACACTTAATAATCACAAAACTATAGTGGAGATTCATTATAACTTCGATAGCAATATTTTAACGTATAATCTTACAATTAATAATATTTACATCTATCTATCTATCTATCTATCTGTCTGTCTGTCTGTCTGTCTATCTATCTATCTATCTATCTATCTGTCTGTCTGTCTGTCTGTCTATCTATCGATCTACCTATCTTTTATAGTAGAGCGTCATTTGCAAATAATTATTGACGAGTGTTTCATTCGACGTAGGCCAATTGCCACCAGTGTTTTTCTATTTGTTTTATCATTTCATTCCTTTGGTTACGTAATTTCTTACACTGAAATATTAAGTGGTCTGCAGTTTCTTCTTCATCTTCGTCTTTTCTTCTCCTTCTTCACACGGGCACATCGGATTATCTGTTAGTCCAAATCTGTGAAGGTATGATCTTAGTTTCCCATATCCTGTTATCATTGTTGCAAACTCTGGGAATATGGGAATATTCTGTCGTAGCCTATTCCTCACTGACGGGAAAAAAAGCTTTGGTCATTGCCCCCCTCCCCATATTCGTCCACTGCCGTTGCCACATATGAAGTCCATTTTCCTTCTCTCACGTTATAATCACCTCTCTTGGCGTCTTGTCATATACAACAGGTCCAATCTTCCACAGCAGCTTCTTTTGCAAATTTATCCACCAACTCATTCCCCTCTGTCCCCGCTTGTCCTTTTACCCAGCCGAAATTCATGGTCCACTTTAAATGCGCCAGTGCAATAATTTTGTTTCTAATAAGTTCTATCAAACGGTTCCGTTTAAATCTGTTTTGCAAATCAATCCAAAGTTATCTTGCTGTCAGTGCATACTGTAACGCGTTTATCATTATGTTGTCCATCCTGTATTTCTTCTAATTTTTCTAAACCCTTTAAAATTGCAATTTGCTCTGCTTGATTATTGGAGCACTGTCCATGCAGTTTAAACTTCAGTTGGTGTACCAACTCTCCATTCACAAATATAACCCCTGCTGCCCCAACGCTGTCACCAATTTTACTGCCGTCTGTATACACTTCAGTTGTATACATAGTACCATTCTCCACTTCAGGAATTATCGCTAGTTCAGCAGGATGTCGCCAGTACCTTACTTCCAACGGTGCATCATATTCTAGACTGTTAATTTTTGTTGCCATATGAGTTTGTACCTTTTGCTCTATTGTTATTTGTATGGGTTGTACTCCAGCCATCACGCAAGAAGCATCATTTGAGATAGTTCGGTATGATTTAGCTATTTTAATGTTTATGAATCTTTATATTCCTTTATACTTTGTAAGGTTCTTGTTCAACCGTATGGCTTCTACCCATATGGATGCTCCGTACGTTAGAATTGGGACTACCGCTCCCTCGTAAATTGTCTTGAGAAATTTATGCCTTAAACCCCACTGCAGCTCTGCTGTTCTAGCCAATATGTTGATAATAGTAATTAATTTTGCCACAGTATGGTCAATATGTGCATTAAAATTAAATTTGTTGTCTAGGTACATTCCTAAATATTTAATTTCTTCATTTTGGTCCAGTCTTTTGTAAATCAAGTAAATACTGACTTCCCTGTCGTCGTTTCTTTTCCTTGACATAAATAAAACCTTAGACCTTTAGTCGTTAAATTCTGTTTTATTGACAGGAACTCATCTCTCAATTTTCTTTAAATCCTGATTCGCGTAATTTTCTGTTTCCATTTTACATGCTCCTCTTGTTAAAACAATTAAATCATCCGCAAAGGCTATCACTTTAGTTCGGCTATTGAATTTCAAATTTAGAAGTGTGTGTGTATGTGGTATGTGTGTGATGTGTGTGTTGTGTGTGTGTGTTGTGTGTGTGTGTGTGTGAGTGAGGTGTATCGGTGCTAGCCAACTTTAAAATAATTATAAGGAATACTCAGTTACCCAAACTGGTGGAGAATTTCTTCAACGCCTGACCAACAATCCGCTTCTGAAAATGAAATCAGGAGCACTGGAGTTCATTTTAAGCGTGCTAATACTAAGTCATAAGTTTCGCTTTTAAATAACCAAATTCGTCTCTTCTCAGAAAGTTCGATTTAGACATCTCCACATTACACCCCTTTCCCGAAGTACGAAAATGTCGTGCACGAATATACAGTGGTAATGAATGTTAAAAGGACTTGGTTATAAATACTGTGTACTTACGAACCTCTGCTCCTACGTTCTAACGCAAACATACAAATATAAATTTCAATTCACCTGCAGCCACTCCATCCGCTTATCTCACAGCTCGCAGGAAGGTTGCAAAATCAACACATCACAAAACACAAAGTGTTCATAAGTTCCCGTTAGAAATTCCAACGTAATATCATTGATGGAAAAGCAAAGTGGAAAAGGGAAGCACAGACACAAACAAAGCAGCAGATAATACACATTAAATTCAGTAAACAAAAGCACCAAGTTTAAGAGCTTCCAAGTTTTCAAGTGTTGAAGTAGACGCTTCGGTGTATCGATCTTTTAACAGACACGTCAGGGAGGTAAAAGCTATTGAAGACGTCCACGTGTACAACCTACAAACACGTTGTCACTTTGGTCTGGTATAGTACTTCACAGAATCCAGTACGTACATTAATTTACCCTTCGTTACTTCATATTGATTCATATTTACTTACTGGCGGCTATTCGTTAGGAAGGCGGTCACATAAGCACAGTTATACCTTTCACGAAGCACGTAGTGTTACTCGTCTTCCTCAGGTAGGGGACTAGTTTATGTAATAAACATGCTGTATGTGATATTGTCTCCCTTTCCTCAATTCTTTACGTAACTGACTGATTTTAAATAATTTTTTTGGAACTATATCCCATTACAAACCAGCCCAATACCGTATTTTCCACCTTTCTACACCCACTTATAAGATTGTGGATACACGAAATTCATAGATGGTAGCTATATTACAGCTGCACAATGCAGGCCCTAAAATGACGTACTGTTCGAGAATAGCGGAGACTGCACTTCGTGAGTTTATGTAATGTGATGTAATATCATGTAATATATAATGTAAATTGGAAATAAAAACAGGTCGGAAGTGGAAAAATTTGCCTTTCGTATTCAGTTTTGTAGACATAAATAATTGACTGCTACTTTTATATCAGAATAAATTATAAAGATATTTACAAGTTATGTACGAAAATAAATTTAACCCAAAACAATGAGTACATACGAACAACGTGAAACTTTCAGGTTAAAGGTCTATATGACAAGTTAAAATCCATACTTACGCACAACTCTCACCAGTCCTTCCCCATTAAGACTGAAATTATATATTCTAACGGCCCTTGGAAAAATATACAACATTTCCCAAGGTAATTTTTTTTTTTTAAAGATGTACAACAAGATGGCAGCCGCGTGCAAAATTTCCTTTCCTTTAGGTTTGATAATGATACAGGTAACCAAGGAACAGCTGGAACTCGCAGGTTAAAACTGGTATGGAGATAAATCACGAAAGTACAAACAAATTAGATAAGAAACACTGGAAGTCAGCAGTCACAAACACGGCGAAGATACGAATCCCTGAGGTTATATCAGAAAAATTAAAACACGCGCAATCTACATTTACGCGATTAATTCTTCACAATAACAAAATACAAGCAGAATAACACTAATGTGTTGGCACGACAGGAAATTTATACAATAGGACTACCGAGTTCTGGTCAGCGCCTCTCGTATTCGACCTACACGATACAATATCTGGCGTAAATAGCATAATAGTTGTAGGACTATACGTTCGTGAAGCCAGTGGCCGCTCGTTTGCTGGGGTTTCGGGTTCGAATCTCGCCGGGGACATGGAGGTCTGTCTATTGTGTTGTGTGTTGTCTGGTAGAGGTCTCTGCATCAGGCTGATCACTCGTCCAGGGGAGTCCTATCAAGTGTGTGTGTGTGTGTGTCTGAATGTAATCGTGAAACCTAGATAATGATGAGGTCCTGGCCCACCAGCAGCTGTTGCGCCACGTAAAAATAAATAAATAAATATATGCCTGAAACCGAAAATTACGTTTCATTAATTCCTCCCAAAGTTGCTTGCTATCAGCAACATTCTTCGGTGTGGTCACAACGAAAATTTTCAAAGAACACTAATTTATGTACAAACAGTGTGATTAGTATTGCAATAATGAATGTGTATATCCAACTCACGATCAAGAAATAAGAGAATTCTTGGAAAGTATTCACACCGATCTACGGCAGACGTTTACACTCTCGTCACGAGTTATTTCCAAGACTAGAAGAGCTCAGTTGAAACCTGATGGCACACGGTGACGCACGGTAAGGGAAGTGAAGGGGAAACATGCGAGTGGAGTGGGTAGCCAGTAGTCTTGCACTCTACCTCGGAACATGGTGTATCCAGCATTACTACCATTACTACCGCTGATTCACATACCTCGGCTGCCAGTAGTCGAATGAACTGACTCCCCCGCCGATTTAAATGGACTAGTCCGTTTCGCTGAAAGACCAAATCTGGTTTCTGCGCATGTGCCATCACGTTTCAAACGTGCTGTACTAGCTACACGCCAGTTTTCAGAGCCACATTTACCCCGGAGATCTACTTAATCCAGAAAATCGATTGTAACTCACCCAGCGTGCTCGCATCCATACTCAGACAGCAAACACATACAATTCTGTTGAAAAAATAGCTTAAAGGTACTTCTGATATTGCAACAGCCTCTGATTAATCAGGTAAGTGTAAGTGCTTGTTCTTATCCGAATTTATGAACTATATGCGAAACAGATAGTGGAAACCCAAACACATTTACCTTCTAAACGCATTCGTCGTAACTCTGCATACCTCACTGCCCTTCGTCCTTTTACTGGGGAAACTAATCAGTCGTTGCGAAACGAATCACAGCAGATATATATATATATTATTTACTTGTATTTCTTGAAATAGCAGCAACTTTCATTTTACGTCACTCAGGCCGAGGCCTGAAGTTGTCTACTCGTGTCCCACTAGTGCCGAAGTTGGGTGGAGCTATACCTCAGCTCCCCTACACTTCCTCATGCCGCGCAGAGGGACAACTTACAAGTTACTACACGACAACATCGACACAACTCGATTTGTGGTTCACGTAAGGTGGGTGGGGGTGGGGTGGTTATACGGAAACCAAACGTACCGAAACTAAATCCGCTCGATAAATTTTAGTTAGGCCCAAACAGGCAAATTCCAAATTTCATTCAGATCCGTAAACTACTTCGGATATGAGACATTCAAATGGGCAGTTCGTTAACATATTTTGATTCTGTACACGTGCACACATAGGCCTAATTTCGTTAATGACAATGGATTGGGGGGGGGAGACAAACTCGACCACTGGGTCATAAGAACTTCAATTTACGAAGGAGTCAAGAGTCAGGTTAGAAAGAAGGGAAGGTTGGTTTGAGCCAGTCCTTAATATACATACACTCCTTTCCCTTACATTCAGCCCTTTTCTTCATTTGCCCCTCTTCAACGCAGTAGCCCCAAAAAAATATTCTTACGCACAAAAATATCGGGGGGGGGGAGCATTTTTCCTCCCCCCCCCCCAAGCTACCCCTATGCGTGCGAAGATTTTGTAAAATCTTAGGATTGCTACAGTTCGGAGTCTCAAATTCATCTGTACTCCCGGTACGAATAAAGATAAATACCAGTGGTCCAATACAACTAAAACCGATCAAACCTTTGCGTTAGACAACCACGCGCATAACCGAGGTATAATAGAAAATAAAACACGATAAAGTTGCGTCGTTTATCTAGCACGATTGCAGAACAGTCACGCGGATAGAGCAAAATTTCCTATCGAATGGTGACTTGGAAAAAGTCTAAGGTAAGCTACGATGAACAAAGAAATAAAAAAAAACCTTGTGCACAAAACACTGCAGACAATAAACCACAGGTACAGCCCTGCGTTTACTGCCTCCCAGAGAACTACATGCGCTAATTGTTATTCGCAAGGTAGATACAAGGAAAACTGGAAGAAATGTAGCGGCTCAATAAACTGTACGGAAACACACGCCGTCAGATCAAACGTGCCGCTAAACAAAGTGCCATATAAACGAGATTTACGGTGACAAAAAACTAAATGATACACTTGTCACCGTCCACACCGCGAGGGCACAGACGTACAGCTGCACGCGTACTTAACCTCGACATCAGACGAGGGCAAGTAGTCGACTTTAGGCCCCCGCCCACTTACCTTCAGGGAAAGATAAAGGGTGGGCCCTGCGGCTGGTATGGACATTCTGTAGAAGTGCAAAATCTGTAGTTTATGCCGGTAATCGAACCCCAGCTAGTCCAGCTCCTAACCTAGCCACTATAACGACACCGCTTTTAATGCTTAAGATACTGAAAATATGTTTGAACATTTCTCAACAAACATAAGTAATTAAAATATTTAAAATTTGCTGAAAATGAAAGCCGTATAATACTGCAAGATCCAAACAACTAGTTTTATGTTTCACACGTTCCGGGAATCATCCGTTTGCGTTACTAGAGGCAGTACAACCTATACACTCTAATCCTTTGGAGTCCTAAACCGGACCACTACAAAAGCGAGATCTTCTAAAGCGTGTTTTAGTATTTAATGTCGTATCTAACACCTTTCGTCCAGAACGCAAGTAACCTGCGCTACGCAGCGCGGTACAATGCTGAGCTGCACCCCCCCCCCACCCCCTCCCGCGACTAACATCACACCATGAAGCCAAATACAGTCCCGTGAAAAAGGTACCTACGTGTCATCAACTAATCCGGCCCAGAACAAATGTATCACTCCCCACACTACTTCAACTCCGGTATCTCGGATCACAGGAAATAATTTCGACATATTCTGAACGTCTTCTTTAGTACAACTTTCTGCATTCACATGGCCCAAGGGCAGAAACCAGTATTTTATAATGATATGTCTGACTTTAACTTATTTAAAAGGAGAAAAAAAAAAGTTATGTTAGTGGGTATGCCAGTCCTGTATGAAAGATTCTTATAGAAGGCCAAAACATGCCGAAAATAATATAAACAATGTCGTCGACACAGCTATTTAGTGATGTTCTTTATTAGTTTTTATCATGTGGCAACACGTTGCGATCAATGTTGATCGTCACTAGCTCTGTACACAATATTATGTCTTTAAAAAACAAATGCAATTGTATGAAAGTATATTAATTATATACATAGTCTACCTCATACACGTTTCGACCACTCATGTGGCCATCCTCAGGGGGATGCCTAACGAACGACGGATACGTCGAGATATTACAGACGTTTGTGAACCGCACAGATGTAAAATACTAAGTTTTAAAAATACATGGTTTAAAACACGCACATAGAATACTTTGTGACGCACCTCCCTGATGTGGCCGAAACATGTAGGGGGTATACTATATTCATAATATATTTTCATAAAATTACGTGCGTTTTCTTGTTTGTTTTGCTACCATCTCTATTTGTACAATTCACGGTTATGGATCATTTAAACCTGAGATGTAAAAAAACAACACATAACGCATACAAAAGTACTTCCGAAAACCTCTGGTGGTTAACCTCTTGGGGGACTTGGAACTGGACACAAGAATACTTAAAATGGAATTTAAATGTGAATGGCTCAGCAAAAAAGGTGCCACGGAGGGTTTTGACATTAAGGTAACAAACTTCCGGGTCTCATAAATGTAGGTATTTTTCTTATAATAAAACCAACTATATGCACTAATTTCTCAAATTCATTTTTGGAATGAAACTCTACATGTTTCGGGCAGTTCCTCTGTCCATCATCAGGAGTTTTTCGCTGTACACACAGCAATGGTGTGCACAGCGAAAAACGCCTGATGATGGACAGAGGAACCGCCCGAAACATGTAGAGTTTCATTCCAAAAATGAATTTGAGAAATTAGTGCATATAGTTGGTTTTATTACAAGAATTTATCACGATGCACGATCACCTGAACGTAATTTTTTATCAGCCAAGGGATCCTCAACTTTTCAAAAATGGTCTGTGCATCACGCGGTTAAGAATTCGTTTGGTAATTCTGCAACACCGACTTCTGGCCCTGAAAGCAGTATATTTTGCAAGCCTCTACTTTCGCGTTTCCGAGGAGTTGTAACTTGGCACCGGAAAGTGTGTCTTCTACTAAAACACTGTTACTTAGTTTCCGATAACAAGGAGGTTCTGCTGACGCTGCGTTCACAGCTGTCAGTGACATCAAAATAAAGCGGACGTCACTGAAGTGGGAAAACACAAATTAAGTAAGCTCAAAACTTAGAGCACAGACATAAGGGACATATGAAGCTAAAGCTACATATGTGTCTTCGTAATTCGGCTTCAGACTTGTTTGTTTTCACACTTCACACTTATCCCTAAAGACTAACTGCTAATTGAAATCAAATATTTCTACTTTAGAGTTGAAAAAGGTGTCAAAGATTTTAGAACAACATTTTTAAAAAGTACACAGAAACTAGGGAGAACAAACGGAGTATCCGCAGGGGGGGTGATAAATGTAAAAAAAATCGAAAGGCAGAATTAATTTGGCTACGATGTTGACAAGAGGACCACAATGGTCTAAACTTGTTACGTCAGCAGCAGGCGGCCCTGAATCGCATTACGCGCTGTTATTAGCAACTCAAGACAAACTGCAAGTTGTGCAGAAGTTGGAAAGTAGCGTGATGGTCTGCACGGGCATAAATTTTAGAATTTCAACCGGCCAAACTCCAAGTTTACTTTCAAATGCGTTTATCCCTTATCGTCAATATCCTGACTTCCTCTTCTTAACTCACTCCATGCAGTAGAGTCCTTCCTGAGAAGCTAACAGGTCCTCAGGTAGTCTATATATTCCCCGTACTTTACGGAACCCGATGGCTCATTACCTCATTGACAAGTGCCCGCCACCTGTCCCTATCCTGAGCCCGAGGAATTGTGAAATACTGCGTAATATCGTTGTTTTTACGGTAAGGAGTTGTTAGCACCCCGACCTGGTTACAGGCAAACAAGCCTCTATATTTACTGGTGGAAGCGGTTCGACTAGGTGAGAGAGTAGGAATTTACTGATATCTATAACAGAACCTGAAATTATACAAAAACTCTAAGCACTCAAAACTAATGTGCATCTTTCAGCTACAGTTAGATTTGTTTTGTCTTGTCTTGTAGGAAGGAGGTGAGACAGGCCTCGGCACTGCAGCCTCCAATGTGGTAATTCTTAAGGTCCCTGAATACAGGAAACCCCTGTCTAACGTCACCTAGACAATGTTGCATTGCCTTAACGCTGAAAAATCTGTGACCAAACATTCAAGAAACGTTGGAGAAAGTCGGATTAATGTTGTCTGCGCTGGTAGCTGGCGAATTTGCAACGGCCAGACTCGCGGCTGTTCTAATTAACCGTTAAAGTAAAAAATCTTCCATTCTACGTGGTTTCGTTCAACGCTTCGACTTTCAGGAACGTATCCCCAACGTTCAATGAGGACTTACTGCAAATGGAGCAATGGTTGAACGAGTGACAGTAAGAAACTAAAGTACTAAAAAAAAAAAAACTGCCCCATTGCAACTCCGTCCACCGCAATGTTCGATGTAGAGCCACTGGAACAATGTGTTAGCTAGATTTCATCCTGTTGGACAATAATTGCTCCCCACTCTCTGCCTTCCCTTAAATTTACGAGTAAAGAGCTGACTTTGTGCAGCCGATATATCCACGACTCTAGTGACGTCAATGCCGTGCGTTCGTTGACAGCACATATGACAGTCGTGAATAAAACCGCCGCCGCGTGCAAACAATTCTATCGGACCTAACTTCCGATATTCTGTTATCGATCCAATATACCGTAGAGTTAGTGCTTCAGATGAACACAATCAGAAGGGAGGAACACGGAAAACATCTGGAAATGCCATAAAATGGACACGATCGGCAAAACCATGAATATGTTCATAGCCATGAAGGGAAAAGAAGAAACTCCGACAGATGCTGAAGAGTAACACTCGTTCTTAAGTAAGACAAAGCTCAGTTATGTGAAAACGACAGAATAGAAGAGAATGGTACATGGGTTCCAGCCCTTTCGGTCCCGATGCACCTAGACTCTTTTAGGCAGGCCCTCTGTGCCCCCATAATCTGCTGACCATGTCATGGGAGTCCTGTTCCTTTACTAGGGTTCCAGACTGCCCCCATATCATGGGAGTCCTGTTCCTTTATTAGGGTTCCAGACTGCCCCCAGACTTGGACTTCTAACATCCGCTGGGTCCAAGAAAAAGGAATCCAAATAGGTGTGTCTGAGTGACGCCAAGTCTTCACATGCACACAAAACATGGACTGAGCTTTCCTGCTCTGCTGCACACCTAAATAAGGGTCTGTCGATCAGCCTCATTATGTACATGTGTCTTCTCAGGGTGTTATATCCACTAAGAAGACCAGTAACGGCCCTGAATTGTGCCATGTTGAAGGATAGTAGCCTGATCTTAGCAGTCGCACTGGGGCCCGAAATCAAATTTTCGAGCCTGTCTCTGGGTGCTGACAAGAACTACGTGAAAACGATAATGGAATAGCAAATGAAAACCTCATTCAAGAAGACGCTAAGAGTACATTATATTATGGATATTGCTTCCACAGTCAGTTCTTACCGTCTATCCAAAACCCGAAAGATTTAAAACGTGCATAAATCTTCATGTTTGCACCGTGCATCAATGATAATTAAACACTTTATTATCCAACTAATGCACAATATATAATTTATAGATACAATTAAAATTATAAAATATTTAAAAGTGGTCCAACTTGTTTCGGATCACAAAGGATCCATCATCGGGGAACTTTGTACAGTGCTTGGCTAAAAATTACAAGAATGGTTATATCGTTTCCGTTGACATGGACAAAGTCGGTGTTGTGGCAGCATTTTCTAATCCGTTTTGTGTGTGTGTGTGCAGTTCACTGTATAGGAAGGGTGCCTTCCTATACAGTGAACTGCACACACACACAACGGGTTAGAATATGCTGCCACAACACCAACCTTGTTATGTCAACGGACACGATAGAACCATTCTTGTAATTTTTAGCCAAGCACTGTACAAAACTCCCTGATGATAGATCCTTTGTGATCCGAAACATGTTGGATCACTTTTAAACACTTCATAATTTTAAAACGTACAGTACATAGTCACAATTCCACTTGTTGCTGATGTGGAAGTTAAACTAGATCTTTCATTGTGAAGGAAAAACAGGGATTCAAGGTGTGCAAGAACAGAAAGCCGATGTGAATGCATGGGTCTGAAAAAGAAGTGACAAGGGTCTGAAGAAAATCACAATGAACGTCTTTATAATTTTTACTCTTCACTGGCATTAATCAGGCGATCAAATCAAGATGAATGTGACTGAACGTACGAGCAAGACCTGTTGTTGAGATAAGAAATACACACAAAGTTGAAGTACTGCACTTATTTCATACAATAGCGACCCGACCACATTTACAAGGCAGACGTAAGCAACGTACAGTTGCCGAAGATGGCCTGACCTGAAGTGACCTAACCTAATCTAACCTAACCTACTCTACCCTAACGTATGTGTTGGGTTAGGTACGTACCTGCATACCTTTTATTACGTTAATAGTTACAGCCACTACAGTGAAGGCAAACTATTTATTCCACACTACACTTTTCAGTGAATATAAAACGGTAGCTAAAGGAAAGTTAGATAGGCTCTTGTTAACAATGAAATAACATTTCCATAAAAGGAGATCAATTTCTTGAACAGCTAAACGAATATCAGCTGTTCAATAAGGATTCTGATGTCTTTAGTCACGTGCGTTATCAAGTTTGGATTACGCCTTTCCATTTTACCATACTTTACCCTTCTTGGACTTCTTGATCCTTGAAGATGGGACCGATACGTTGTACCGAAACGTCGGTACGGAATTACCACTCGACGCTGTGTTATACCCCAGAGGAGCGCAGAGCTCATTTAGATCGTGGTGGGAAGCCCCAAATCAAGCAGATTTCACCCGTGTTTTCGCATTAGCTCCCACGTTCCTTTGGCAGCCGGGCTGATGTATATGTACTAGTTCAACGCCACTGGAATTTACTGCGAAGTAGTTTAAGATAGCTGTAAAATGGCAGCGAAATATTCGAACAGTGGAGGTGCAGGAACTGGAAAGTGTCTTATCCTGTCGGTGCTGCTGCCTACCAACGCAGGGATTCTGAAAGTTGTCTCTTACTTTATTTAATCACACTCCGTCAGTGGTGCAGATGGACACCAGAACCGTTCCAGGTGCCGTTGTACCTCTAACAGAAAACGAACCCCGATTCTCTGGTCATCTAGGCAGCAAACCATTATAGTGAGTGAGAGATGTCCGAGAAGGGGCAAACCCAACACTTTAGTGGAGGGGCTAAGTCACGAAATGCCAAATGAGATAGGCAGCTTCTCGACCTCCTGAATACACATCACAAACATTACCACCAAAAGGGAACACAAATCCAATGCGCCCACTTCTCGAAATGATCATTTTCGCTGATACTGCACTTCAGACTATGTTATGCTTCTGTTTCTGGGTTAAATTTAACGGTGCTTTACTGACACACTCACGTGACAAGATAATTACGAATGCTTAATTCCGAAAGACTTCGCCTATTTTACGCTCAGCTCGCAATACCAGCATGTTACTGGAAGAAACCGAGTCAGGACACGCGGTCCCCAACTGGGAATCGAAATGTTGACTTTCCGAAAGTGGATGGGGTATATTATCATATTATGATAACCAATTCCTTCATGACATACACAGTATTAGGCAGACATAACGAAATTTGACGGAGATCGGTCAGCTACAGGGAAAGCATTTGGGAAGAAGGTTGTGAGAATGTGAACAGGACTGAAGTGGCTCAGGATCGCTTTCACTGGCTGGCGTATCAGAAGGATTTAATTTATGTCTGCTGTTGGTAACTTTATATAACGCGGCCTTACCATCCGCACAAGGCACGTGTGTTGCAGGGCAGAATGACTGAAAAGAGAAAGATAAAGACTGACAAGGTAATGACATAGTTGAAAGAGCTAAACCAGCACTTGCCAAGAATGTCCGACAAAAAAAAAATTTGTTACTTCACACCAGCGTAAACTGAGTGTCATCTGGCTCGGTAGTATTTGCCATTTAATTTAAAACGCGATACTCACGATACGATCCGTCAGTACACAGCTCTTTATTATAGAAAATTTAAAATTAAAATGTTTTTAGTATGAACATTAGATAGAACAGAAGGAAAAACATAATTTAGGACTTAACTTTTAGCTGGCTTTGGAATAGGAGGTTTATGCCTGAAGTAAATTAACATAATGGTCAGTTTGATATCGATACAGGGACCAGTGGTGGGCTCTTGTGAATATGTCAATGAACATTCGGGTTATGTTAACAGCAGGGTATTTTTTAGTAGCTCAGCAGTAGTATTTAGAGGGATTAAAAACCAAAATCGTAAAGAATTCAGCTACAAAATGAACGGCCAGTACATTCCAACCACATACGTTCCATCTCTAGACATGATGCACCAGACGACAGGAGATTGATTTTCCTCCAAAGCACTCCAGTTTTCCCCGTCAATTACCATCCCACAAATGCTCCATACTCATTCATCTATCATCCGGGAGATGGACAAAGGGCTTACTAGAGGGCACATTTTTACAAACGAATATTCTCACCCCACCACGAGAATAAAAAGTGTAATAACGCCCCCTTTGAATTACAGGCATTTCTCAGTGGAGGTGGCAGATCACGACTATTAAACGCCTATGTACCCGGGTGGGGTATCACTGAAGAAAGAATCTGGCTTTCGAAAGCACAGAATTAGGAGGAACACAAACATTCTATGTCAAGATGCTACATGATCCTACAAATTCGAGCTGGTACCTAACGAACATATTATTAACGACTGTAGTCAACTTCCGCTATACTAAGTTATACATGGGTGCTTATAAGTCCTTAGCCCGACCAAGAAGGAAACAAGCTAATATTTCTGTCAGAATGGCGTGAATTTCCTTCGGCGCCTTGCTTTGCAGAAAAAAAAAACTTGATGACAGCTCTCGTCTCGATGTCGTTGAAATCGCGCGCGTCCCCGACATACTTCCGAGATTGTTTCCTTCATGGTCGGGCTAAGGACTTATCAGCACCCCGGTATATAAATAAGATTAGGCATAATATAAATTTAATTAAGTAAATTATCTTGTTCATATCCGTGTACCGATATCACTAGTTTACGTAAAAATCCGACTAATGCACTAATATATTTTAACACCAATTTATTCACAATGTTACACTCCTACATGTTTCAGCCCTCAAGGGGCCATCCTCAAGGAGTACTGATATTTTTTTTGAGCTGGGTCAACAAAATGCTTGTCCAGAGATGACTCCTTGAGGGCTGAAAAACGCAGGAGTGTAACAATGTGAATTAAGCGGTACTACATATACTAGAGCATTTGTCGGATTTTTTAATGTAAAATTAATTAATTACCTTTAGCTTACCATTACAATGGTGTGGACACCAGGTCAAAGGCCCCCCCTCCCCGGGCAGCTCGAAAATCTGGGTTCTCCCTACAATTATCAGTGAAGCTACTCCCAGATCTCATAACATTAATCCAAAAGCACTGTCTTCTGTCAGAAGAAAGGAATCCTCTCCAAAATAACGGACAGTAAATGTTAGTATTCTCTCAATTTGGGGGCCCCCTAACTCACGTGGCACCGCGCTGCGAGGTCTGCCGAAGCCTTAGCAAAGCCACTGGAATGATGGTTAAAATATTCTCCATGGAGCACATCCCTTCTCGAGAAGGCGACAGTCATGCAGCTGGTGAAGTCAATCTCCGTCTTTTACGGAATCCAAAGGCTCAGTAACACGTTCATAACAGCCGCCACTGGTCTCTCTACTCCGAACCAGCTGTACCTACCCACACTCTCCAATCCTGTTCCTTCGTGACCAGTTTTAATAATATCCAGAAAGTCACATCGCGATTTTAAGAAGAAACAGTTTCGTATCAATTTGGCCTAAACGCACTAAAGGAAACGAAACACTGAAATGAAGGCTCACTCAAAAAAAAAAAATCCACTAAATTTTCACGTGGGACCCTTTCATGCACGACAAATGTCTGGCAGATAAACGGTTTCCGCTCATACACAGCTCGATCGCTGTTTTGAGTTCATCCAAGTTGGCCACCTGCCCATTTCACACATTCTAGACACTTCTGGTATAACTGCACCATAGAACATCACGGGACGTCAAATAGGCCAGTAGTCGTCGGCTCTCGCCTCCCACTCCACTGCCCACCTAGTGCGTCACGCGAACACTACTGCTATAACATACCTGTGTACTTTTCGCTGATTCGCGCCTGAACTTCTTGCAACTGCGGAAAAGCAAAGCTAGCTGTCAGCGCATCACGACAAATGCCTTCTAGCGATCCTAGCCTCGGTAAAAGAAAACAGTACTACGGACTTTGCAGTAAATCGCGCTGCATACGAATTTTCAATAAAGGAACTTGTTATGTTTCAATTAGCACAAACTTTTCGAGTTACCTTCATTACAGTGTTTCGTTTTCTTCTACACGTACAGTGGTTAGGAAAACGCAGCCTCCTAAGATCCCAAAGCACCTTTCCGGACACAATTATACTCGCAGATACAGTAGAACTCCACTTATCCGGACTAATTGTGCCTGCGAGTCATCCGGATAAGTAGAAAATCCGGATAATTGGATTTTTTTTTGAAAATAGGCTAAAGTGGCAGTTCAAAGTTCGGCTGTTACTATTTAGAGTACGCACTTACGTCTAAACCTTTCGACTACGCCTGATTAGAAGTTCTAGATGCCATAACACTGTACTGTACTTCATGCGTGGGTGTTTTTGTAATATGTATACTTGTATTTACCGTGTTTTGTATTGTTTGTACTGTGTTTTTTGTGTTGTTTCATTTATGTACATTTATTCTTGTTTGTTTTGTCTGTACTGGTGTATGGACTACCGCCACCGACTGACAACTCAATTGCAATTAGTAGTAACAATAATAATAACAATAAGAAGAAGAATACGATAACCGGTAATATCAAGGCAAGTTAGTTTTGCAGAATTCTCGACAAATTTACCCGAAGGGCCCGGCCGATCCGGACAACCAGCATCGGATAAATGCAGTTCTGCTGTACGCGTAAGCATTACAAGATATTTCTTCCCTTCACGCTTTCAGACCTAAAATTCTGGAGGTTTTTCATTTTTCGCTTAGTGCACGCCACAGATTCCACCCATCTCATCTTAGTGGTGGTGGTGGTAGTAGTAGTAGTAGTAGTAGTGGTGGTGGTAGTAGTGATAAACATACACGACAGCGATTAATATATCAAATCAGTAAAATGGAACCACATCACCTCCCACTTCGGTATACCTCACAGCAGTTGGACACTCGCTCATCTGGAAAACGATTCACGTCAAATGAGGTTGGAAAATAGGACATAACAACAACAACAACAACAACAACAAAGACGAAGACGATGACAACAACAACAACAACACTCTGTGGCGTTGGGACTTTCAACGCCTTCCTCTAAATCACAAACTCGTCTTGTTCCGTTCATCACCGTTTTGGTCTTCCTGCGTCTCATCGTACCCTCAGTCGGTAACGGAACGCCAACGGTGCTAGGTAGTCTTCTGCCGTTATGTCCAGGTTACACGCCCGTTTTATTTTTGGTAAACTTGTTCTATTCGACCGCACCTGTAACTTTCAACCACTCAGATGTCGTAACTTCTTTGGTACTCTATTTCAGTGAATTTTTGCAGTGGTCTCAAAAACACATTTGCGACACCCTTAATTTCTGGAATTCATTCCGGTTTATAACTTAAATATCACTATCAAGATTAGTACTGATGTGACATTACGTACCCATAATTTTTAATCAGCTGATGTGTGCACGGCCTCTCTACGTATCCCTTCTTGCGTTTATTAAACACCAGTCTGGTTTCCCAATGTCTGAATGTTTATTTGGTCTGCTACACTTTTTCAAAGAACTGATGTGAATGGAGTAGTGTGGAACTGTTGACATTCATTCACTGGGAAACCCTGCAAACAGTTTAATAAATAAAAGAAGTACTGCTTTCCAAAATAATTAACAGCCACTTAGCGTCTTGAGCTGAGAAATGGCGCAGCAAGAAGTATAAGTTTCTCATTATCCGTGTAAATATATCCGTAAGTCATAATATTTTATGTTCTCCCCACGATACTTTCAGTTGCAACCGTTTCCTTTTATAAGTCTGCACCAACCTCCTGCTAACACGTAAATGCTGTTTATGCCCAATGTAATTCTTTTGCACCACTCTCTTGCACATTCACCACTGCAATGGCAGTGTTATGCAAACATATTCTAAATGTGGGTTAGGAATATCGGCTGAAAAGAAACACTAAGCTACAGAATGAAGAAAACAAAACATAAAAGAACAAAGAAAGAAGCGAAAGAAATCAAACTGCTAGCAAACTGCTATTTTCAATTTGAATTCTTAACTCTTAGGTATATTTAAATAAATACGCACGCACGCATATATATATACACACACACAGTATATAGTGGCAAATTCAACTTCCAATTGGCCTTTAAATTTTGTATTGTTGTTTATTATACTGTATTGTATGGATGTCCATATATTATAAGTTGTGCTGTATATTGTAATCTGTAATTGGGGTGTCCAATGTTACATATGTTACTGAATGGATGAACAAATAAACCAAACCGAACCAAGCCAAACGAGTGAAAGGATAATGGTGCTGATTCTCAGAACTGATAAACTTATATGATATATGATAGGTAATGGTGGTAATTGTCAGAAGAGAGTAAACAGCTGCAGGCCCATATAACTTTCATACAAGAATGTTTGGGACAACTGAAACAGGAAAGCACAGACGACAGGAAGATAATGGCGAACACAACACGAACAGTGTGGGAGTTAGGAAGGTGAAGGACACAGATACAGGTTCGAGTGACTGTCACGCGACTGAATTCTCTGTTAAATGTGTCCCTTTCTTGCACCGTTCAAGCTGTGATACCGCAGTCATGAACCAAAACATTCAGTTATATAACATCCACTAATTCAGACAGCACCACAACATGGACCATACACCAATTATTAATACTTCCAAAATTAAACGTCATCGTCTTTACTGATGTGACCTATAAAACATTACAGCACACAATGTGTCAGACAGCAAATGTACAGGCACTTGGTTCACATCTGGTCCAAAAATTACCTTGCATTCCACGACTATGGGGCCAGGAAAATTGTTCCAGCGTCCAAAGAATGTAGATATGCAAACTAAACGAAACCGCCACACGCAAACAAGTAGAACACGCTTGTCTTGACAGGAGGCAGCCTGTCTAACGCACCACAACCAGCACAGCACTCACTCACTCTCTCTCTGTCTGCAGGACAGCAATCTGTTGCGCCACATACTCACTGCGAGGCAGAACGGAGGCTTGATGTGTCGGCGTAGATGCAACTGACATCTAGTAAGACGGCTCGGTAACTTCTTAATGTTATAGGCAATGGATCGATTGGTACAGCAGTTAAACCTGACAGCCAAAACGTGGGACCAGAAAATTACAGATACGGTGGTTACAGTCATGAACAGCACAGAAGGATTTCACACAAAATACTTAATTTTCGTGACATTCGTCTGAACGAAGGGGAGACAATGTGTCTGTTTCTTTGGTTATTTAACGACGCCTTTTCAGCATTTAACGTATAAATTTTATGCCTTAGCTGACTGACAAATTAGGTACGACATGCAAGGAAGCGGTCGTGGCTTATTACAAGTCACTATCGCAGCATTTGTCTTAACATTAAAATATCAGCTTGTTACGCTGTTTCCGTACAGATGTTCCACCCTGGGACCTCCCAAATTAGAAAGAACGCTAAAATTGTCTACCGCAATCTTCGATAAACAGTGCATTGAAGGCTACACGGAGCCTCATTACACAAAAGTCACTTATAAAGTGAAACTTCAAGACCCCTTATTTAGAAATACGCGTCAAAAACCAAGATACGTGAGTGATGTGTGATTGGAGAGAAGCAGAAGCGATAGTCATAATATAAAGAAGGATTACATAAAAAGTTATGTTACTATTTAATTCTGTCTTTTACCTAAGAGTAAAATCATTAAGTTTAAAACACATGAATTGCAATTTCATACGTTGATTTAGTTGGGTGTGAATTATTTTTCTCAAACTACGGTAACAACATACTCTGTAAAGTGTTAGTGCAAAGACTGTGCAGACGTACCGCACACGAAATAAAAGATAAAAAAAAACACTCCGAAGGGCTTCGTAATTTGTGTACGTCAGGTCAGGTTGCACTTATTACTAGGGTGACGAATGCCTGGAGCACTGGATACGTATGACATGTAGAACGAATTGTGCACGTGAGAAGTGCATACAAAATTACAGTCGCTAAAAAGGAGGCAGGAAACCACCTTGAAAACAAAGAAATAGATTTAACAATAACATTAAAAGCAGCTGACCAACTATCATTTTTCCAAGTTGAATTCTACTCAGTGGATTAGACATATATAAAAATAACACGAATGTTATTTGATAACTAAACTAAACTAAACTCCGTGGCCTTCGTCCGCACGCGAACTATACCGACAGAGCGGTCGCCGCCCGTCGGCGAAGTTAGTGCCAACTTTTACGGATAGAGGGGTGTCACGTGGTCAGCGCAACGGGTCCCCACAGCCGTTAATCTCTGTTTTCTAGTTTCTTTTAATGTTGTGTTGCAAATTTTAAAAAATACGTGAACATTTGTCATGCACTTACGTCAAATAAAACCTTCACCCATCAACAAACCCAGTTATATTTCAGGCATGAAACAAAGCGTCGTTTATAAACCTAACATTACGCCAACTCGAACAGTTCATTCATCATTCTTACAGAAAGTTTAAACGTAATTGTAAATTCGTAAAATTTTCACGATGCGGATCTTGCAAGCCATTTTACTCCGTCTTTGTGAAATAAGAAGTAGAGATCACGTCCCTCCTTCCATCTGTAACCAGAAACTAGACGGTTCGTCGAGTTTTTATGAAAATTCATATAGGAATTTCGTGAAACTCGTGACCGTCCTTCGTCGTTACAGGGTGTAAATGAATTTATAACAGTACTTAACGGCTTAGGTGAAATTCGATATAGAACATCGTCACGTAATGCTGTTGAGCAGTGAAAATCATACCTTTCTTTGTAGCGTAAATGAATTGTGTACTTTCCACATCTACTGGTCGATGTTGGCGAAATTCGCAGCAATAAATCTGCACGCGAAAATATCGAAAACATATTTGCTTTAACATCACAAATATGAAACTAAAGCTACACCATAAATATTAAGTATGGTATGATAAGGAATATATGCTAAATCGGATATAAAATCAAGATATTAGATCACTGGACGTATTTGGAAATAAAAATCACATTTCATGTACGAGGAAAGTGGATATTAAAACTAATACGCGGTTACATAACAAAAGGAATGGTTTTCGACATGTGATGTTTTATTCGTTCCAATACTGCAACGATTCGTAAATATCTGGACAAAACAAAAATATGGACAAAGAAAACGAAAACGTCGGTAAAATAATCATTATCAGAATGGAATTTCCTTGCAAACCCCGTGTTTTCAGTCCGTCCATTTGGGAAACTTTGTTTAGTCTAGTTATTTAGTATACCGACTGAGCTATACCAGCACGCATTTCCCCTCTTCCCGTTTATCTGCAACGGACACCGTCACCTTATCTGGCGTTCAACTGTCGATTCCGTCTTCCGTGACGTACTCTCAGTCGCCTGCAGGTGGTTTATCGTGTGGTGATAATGTTGGCGGAATTGAGGCAGTCCTTTGTTGCACAGAAAACGTATGCGCTGTGCAGCTGTTGATAACGACAGTAGGTAACGAGAAAGTGAGGTTAACTGAGATGAGACAACAAACCAATTGCAAAGCTGCGTCAGAGACGGGTTGTTTGAAAACTAAGAGAGGATTCCAGTTATGTTCTAACTTCAGAATTAATCTGCGGATAAAGCAGCCACTTTCTTCCTGCTATTACGAGCTGGATGCTGAAACTTTACAAAGGCGCGGGGGAGGGGGGAACAACTAACTGTAGAATGGAATGTATTAAAAATATCAGTACTGCTTTTAAACTAAAATTCGAGGCTGCTATTTGCGCCCGTAATTTTAATAAAATGTTGACAGTATTCTACATTGGCGCAACCAATGGGGGGCTGCAGCCCCTTGCCAAGCAAAATGTAGTTAGTATTAATTTTTCCTGTAACATAACTAGATGTCGGTTTGGAGATTTTGATGTGATTTTCATAACAATGTTTTTAAAATCTAACATAAACTATATCCTCAGGGTCAGACCCTTCCCCGAAGAAAATTCTGGGTGCATCTATAATATTCTATTTAGCAACATATCTGACAGTAATCCAATGTGATACCAGTCTTGCAGACAGTTATGAGCCATTTTACTGAGTGTCCCACATTTTTAATCTACTTATGACTGAAAAACTGACCAGCAGCATTTATAACTTCTTGTCGAATTGCTGATTTTATAAAATGTAGCCCAATCAACACCCACCCACATGCATGTTGGAATGGCAGCAACAAGTTATGATAATTGTATATGGTATAATAAAACAAGTTATAACACTATTGGTCAGATAAATAATGCCCAGATTTTCTTAAATTAACAATTCAGTACTCTATCTGTGGCAGCAAAGGAATGAGGGGGTGTGTGAAAAATAAATTAAAATACATATTACATCAGGGATGGATAAATTTTTCGTTAGTTAGGTGCTACCACAAAATTCTAGGTGCCAGAAGGGCGACATGAATCATGTTCCAGACTGAGAACCTGCAAGTATTATGTGCCACTGAACAAAATTTAGTAACCAGGAAACCTAGTGTTCAGAATTACATATGGGACAAGCTGTTGATGTACGTTTTGGTTCCTTCATCTCAGAACCTAAATAAACTCAGATTGTTAATAGATAAATACCATTTATTAACCTGTCATTTTCATTCTTTTATGAATCACGGACACATGTGTGCTACACATAGACCTAATGTGAACATTTGGTTTATAAAGATGATCTACCAGTATCTGTGTTCACAATAGGATTTTCTTTGGTTGGGAAGTATACTTATCTTGCTTAGTATCGTGTTCAGTAACGGACATTGGTGTTGGCTGCATTGATCCTTTGCATTTTGTTACTATACTGTTAGTCCATAATTCTCTGAAATGTAAACTTAATTATCTTCATCAATCTATAGAACAAATTCAAAACCAGTTACTCCTCATCTTTCAGTTTCATACTACAAGATGTGACAGTTCATTCAGCAAAGATGTTTGCTGAAGGGTGGAATGGGCTCAATATTCAGGAGGTACAGATTTTTCTTTCCTTAATAACTTAAAATTGGCTGTAGAACCCAGATAGCCTCCTATCCAATGGGTATGCACACACTTCCATGAAGTGGTGAGGTTAAGGAACTGAGTGATATACATCTCTTCTCATTTACATCTTCATGATCCATCATTTCATCTTTAGCTTCTTCTTTCAACTACAGAACACCTATGAAAACACATTTTATTATTTTTGTTTGTCATCATAAACATCAAAATTAACATTCACTGTGAAAGAAATATAAATTTACCTGTATGTTTGCAAAAAAAAATTTGCACATGCTGTTTGTATTGTGGGTACATGCTGGTAGGGGAGGGTGTACTCATGAGACATATGAGGGATTCATACACAATTTTTATTGAAAAACTTGAATGGAAGAGATCATTTTGGAAGGTAATATTCAAACTGATCATAATGATCATAAATGGGGTGTAAGTATATGAAGTGTGTTAATGTAGCTCACAAAAAGGGCCACTGGTAGACTCTTATGAACATCATAGAAAACCCTCAGAGTTCATTAAAGGGTGGAACTCTCTAACCAGTTAAGCAATTATTATGGGTTCAAGAACTCTCTTCCATAGAGTTAGATATGGACATGTGTTACACGTGGATAACATCAAGCTCTCTTTACAAGTACCAGAAGCAAAACTGTGAATAAATAAACACACAATAGGCAAAAAAAGGGGGAGTTGTGCAAGGGAGAGAGTAGAACTAAGTAACAGAATTTGTGCAAGAAAAAAAAAAATGAACACGCTATATTGAGATGATCCACACTGGCCGAAACATTCAGTCTGATGATGATGATCATGATGGTGATATTTCATTAGACCTTGCCATAAGCTGTGTCATTACAAAAGAGTTAGTTTTTTTTTGAGTTTATCTCTGGCCACTGATACAAAAATTATGGTAGGTGACATATACATTTTGTGTGGAAGTGTCCTAGTGTTCAAACAAACAGCAACAGTATACACTTCTGGTGCACATATTTTGAACAACCATATTTATCAAAGCATTCTCTCCATCTTAAGGTGTGTCATCCCTGTTGTGTTACATCAATAATAAAAAGCTGTAGTGTGTATATATATATATATATATATACATACATACAGTCATGAACACAACAATATTACAATTAGTAGTGATATATAATATACAGATACATGTTTCGGCCCTGTATGTAGGCCATCATCAGGTTGTCCAAAGAACTTATTAAGTGACTATAAGGTATGTGTGGTAATTTTGGAAGGGGGATGAGATCTCGTCTTACATCATTAATTGTGGGATTAGTACAAGTTGAAATAAACATGTTAAGGGGTTGGGAATATCTTATAATTCTAACATGCAAATTAGGTAGTAAAACCATTGTACTGAGATGTTTCACCAATTGCCAACTTCATGGTTTGTGCAAAACATACAATAAAATTACATATGCTATAAGTGCGTATTATAGTAGCTACATAGTAATAATTTCAGTTCTTGAATAGTTCCTTGTCTAGGTGGGCTATTGTTTCTTGTATTCTTATCCCTGTGGTAGTGTGGTGTGGCCAGGATCCCTCAGGTGGATGGGTATGACTTAAGATCTATTATTGTCTTTTTCTCTTAGGAGGGGTCTTCAGTATTGTCGGTCAGCTACCTGTGAATATATGTGGTAAGTGATGGTGACAGAGTGTGTGGTTTCTAGTATGACAGGGAGTTACATAGAACTAGGTACTTTTACTCACGTGTCTGTCGAGTTGCCGTTGTTGGAGGGGGCTGTTGTGTAAAAATTGTAGTCTTCTTCGTTGTAACTATTGTGTATTTGTATGAGTTCACTGTGTCGCGTGGTGTATTTCACCAGTATACTTGTTTCATGTTGGTTGAAAGATTTTCCTACTATGCACACAGTCGCCTTATTGATGTCACATATTTGTATACCTCTCACTTTGTGTAGCTAACATATGTTCACTGTTCCCTTATCATATATCACTGAGTTATTGTGTTATCACACTTATGTGAAGGTTGCTTCTGTAGTTCAGATCTGCATGACGTAGGCCAGGCAGGCGTGTGTGACACCAAGCTTGGTATGTACTAATGTGGAGGTGGTCTGTCTGTTGTCAGGGTGGGACGGTTTTGTGGTTGGTGGGTCTTAACGAGGACGTCAGAGATAGCATTCGGAAAGACAGTTTGGTCATCATTCAAGTGGTTGTTGGTTATGGATTCTGCATGGATGTGGAATCTTTCAATAGTGTTAACCCTGTGCCTCTCCTATTTAAGTCCTACTGCAAGGGCAGAAAGATCGTGTTTTTTCAGCGGGCATTTAAATTTACATACTACAACAGAAACAGGTCTCCCCTCCAGGAAAAAAAAATCATAACAATTAAACTAAAAAAGACAGAATGATAACTCTTTTTTCATCTTATTTGTAATAAATTTATGCATGTAGTAACCTACTCGTCTAATTTTGCACCTCCACATTTCGCTGCTCGTGGTATTCCAAAATACACCCCACATGGCACAATGGAAGGTCACACTGCTTACATTTATATGTTGTCTGTTTACCCCTTCCGGATGGAGCTTTTTGC
>Ga0131853_10003437_pt1 | contig 28399 bp, 11 predicted proteins | sample TergutLab28metaG_FD_92764 | JGI IMG/M metagenome (GOLD analysis project Ga0131853, IMG submission 92764) | Labiotermes labralis P1 segment gut microbial communities from Petit-Saut dam, French Guiana - Lab288 P1 (version 2) (version 2) | ecosystem: Host-associated > Arthropoda: Insects >...
AAAGAAAAAAAAAAAAAAAAAAAAAAAGGTCCCCGTAAAAACAAAAAAAGTCGGGGGAAAAATTCCCTCCACCCCCCCCCCCCCCCACCGCTGCACTTTTTGACACCGGTCAGCGATACACAGTACCGGACAACGGTTATTAAATGAGTACGCGCACCAAATCGCAAGACGCATACGGAGTGCAAATTTGCCCTCTGATCGCAGCCTCACCCACTTGATTGTCGTACGAAATCGGAGATCGTGTCCAGCGCGTAACACGTGCCATCTCGCAGGGATGACCACATGTCACTCTGTCTTACAAAGAACGTGAGTTAAACGAGTGAAGTTTTATTTGAAAATTCCCCTGTTTCTTGGCATCGTGTGTAAAACTGAAGAGCAATTTGTGCGAGCAAATTTACAAACACAACGGAAAAGGTAAACAACAGCCATAATAATAATAATACTCTACAGAAACAGAATACCTGTAGACATACGGGCAAGTTTGTTTGTATTGCTTTGTTTCGAGCTGTTACCCTGGAAAAGACTTTCAGACGAATACGAGTATTCCTGTGACATGCAGTGAAACTTGACTGTGGTAAAGGGCTCGGAGAAAGAGAGAAGAAATTTAAAATCTGTTACACTCTTTTGTGAAAACTTGTATGTGGAGCATTCATATTTAGGCGAATTGAAAAAATTGCGAACAGCGACCATTAGTTTCTTCACGTCTATCTGTCCGTCCGTCCGTCCGCATGGAACAACTCGGCTCCTACTGGATGGATCTTCATGAAATTTGATATTTTAGCATTTGTCGAGAATCCGTAGAGATAATTCAAATTTCATTACAATCTAACAAGAATAACGCGTACATTACATGAAGACCAATATACGTTCTTTTAACCACATCTCCCTCAATTCTTATTAGAATGATAAATTTTTAAAAAGAAGCTATAGAAAAAATCAAAACACACATTTTATGTTCAATAACTTTTGTCGAAAATCGTGCCGATTATGAGATAATTTGGAAAATTAGGGTACAGCCGGACAGGCCACAGATGACAATAGGCGCATGCACATTGCATGCTAGATACCTAAGACTACAGACACACACTCAAAATATTTAACACTCATCGCTTTTCACTGCAAAAACGATTGCACGAACGCCCCTCATTGTTACGTTATACTTACACTACATGTCTTGTTGGCTGCTAATTTCAATCGCAGTAACACATTGTCCAAGATTACAGTTGAAACATATGCACATGCATTGAACGGTAGCCTTTTGAAAATAAAGAAAAAAACTTCTTAAAATTTATTGATAAGAAGATTTCAACCCGCGTTTGTGTGTTCGCGTCAATACTGCAATTAGAACAAATGAAGTCTGAATGATGTTGGTAACAATATGGACGAAATGTTAATGATTCATTGCGCCTTTCTTAGCTTGTCGCGAAAGACTCTGTTCTAAGAAATTAGTCGGCATGTTAAGTGCGTAGAAATAACATGAGAACAAGTAAGGAGTTGAATTAATTAAGTTCACGTAATTTTTACTAGTAACAAAACAAGATAGGCCATGTGCTTACAGCATAACAGGCTGGCGCTTACGCCTCCGCGATTTTACCGTGGAAAAGCAACAATGCCTTCTTTTTTATTATTGTTTACATTCATATGGCTGCACAAAAATACAGAACAGTTGACTGCTGCCATGGAAGCGCAACAATGATTTCCCTTTGCATTGTTGTCGAGCTCCAAGTTATTTCATACTGCTGTCAATAATGTTTTCGGGTTTTTAAATCTTCGTGTAAAGTGACAGTCATCATTGTCCAATTTTAACGAAATCTGGAGTTTCTCGGCATATTTTCTTAAAAGTCACCGGTACCAGTTTTCATGAAAAACTCTCTAATGGGAGCCGCGATGACACGTGCGGGCATATGCCCAGATATGTTAAAAGAAATAGGCGCTCTAAGCAGTTTATGTAATCGAGTCTACAAAACTTTTGTCCCTACTCATAGTTTAATTAATTAATCTAGTCGGCCATAAGCTGCAGGAGTGACGGGACTGAATTATTCCTTCTACACAACATGCCGATCGGCTCTGGAGACCACCGACCCTACAATATATTTTGTCATATATCTTGGGCAGTTCTGTGGGGATTAAACTGGCGGGACATTTGTGGTGACAACTTATATGCGTATGAGGTCCAGGTCTAAAAAGCGTGTAATTTTACTTCCACTTCCATTGCTTGACACCACAATGTGACACTTTATAAAGGGAAAAATTTGGGCAAAGCGAGAAATACATGAAATTAGCTGTATGGAATGCTCTAGGGTGAAATATTACGTAAAGTAACACGTAGATGGTTAAAGGCCTACACGCATCAAAATAATTAGGGCTTATTGTCTGGAATAAAATATTTACACACACACGAAAACATAAACCCTGTAATTCTTGTTAAAATGTCTGGGATAATAATCTGATATAAACATAAACTGATTTAAAGATAAACTACAATCGATAAAGGTATAGGTAAAGTGACCCCGTTACAGGCCCAGAGGGTGGGTAGAGGTATAGCTCTACTCTTCCATGACCGCGGCACTAGAAGGGGGTCAGTGGTCAGCAGCACGCCCTGGCCGCATTCCACCCCCTCCTCCCGGGAAAGAACCGGTACCCATTTTACAGGAGGCTGGCTGGGCTCCAGGGCCGGTCTGGACGGGCGGAAAATCTCGTCTCCACCGGGATTCGATTCCAGATCGTCCATCCCGTAGTCAGTCGCTATACCGACTGAGCTACCCGGCCCACAACTACAATTGATAAATCTGCAAAATAAGCTACAAATACGTAATTCGGTGCCGTCAACATAGTAAGACATCTCAAAAGACAGAAGTCCTTACCGGGACGATTGTCGACCCCTGAATTTTACCGGTACAAGCGTATGTTGTTGTATGGTAAGTGAAACCCCAAAGCAGGTGTATGAGGGGAATATGCATCTGATCCACCCAATCATTAACCTCGCGGCGAGCGTGTCTGTAGCAAAAGACAGAAAGCAACGGACGTGACTGCACGGCGACCAGCCACCCACATGGAAAGCAAGGAAGTAAAGAAGAAAAGAAGATGTAAATATATAAAACAGAAATGAAAGTAAGAAGATAGATGAAATCGAGGATGGAGATAAGGAAAACAGAAATAAGAATGAAAAACAGAGGTAGAAGTGAGAAAAGAAGAAATAAAAAGAAAGAACTAGAAAATTAAATAAGAAAATGGATATACAGAGAGAAGTAAAGGAATAAAAAGACAAAAGAAAGAAATAAAACAAAGGGACAAACAAATAAACAAATAAATTACTAATTTAATGAGCATTTTATTGACGTCGCCCGGTATAAATGGGACATTATTAGGCTATTTAAGAGAAAGGAATTTAGGCAACAATGAATTTTAAAATTTCCCTCATCTGACTTCCTGTTCTAGACACTAACATACTAATGACGGCGCTAATAACGAAAATTGACGGCCTGTAACGTATTAATACAGCGAGACAATAATACAATACCGCTAAGTTCACGTTTTCTACGCTTAAACATGAATTGTCTGCCATTTCACTGAGCTCTGCTAGCCATACACTGTCATTATATCACCTCCCTCTCACGACATTGCAATTAAAAACCTCATCGCATGCAACTTATTCACTTTGCTTTATACCTCATATTACTTGTTTTTATCGGGTCATGATCCGTTCATCATGCGGTGAAAAGGCAGGAAATTATGAAATAACAACAAACAAGATTCGGAGTGGGGGAACAACATATTTAGCATTTTGCGCTTCTTGATAAAAGACTGAAGAACAATATTGTTGAAGAAACTAACTGCACCTGCTGTCACGAATAATAATAATAATAATAATAATACAGCCATCAATTAAATAAAATATATTCATTAAATTGCTTGCCAACAAAAAACGGCCTACGACAATGAGCAATAATAAATGCACTGTATACTACAGTAAACTATGTACATAATTAAAAATAATTTAAACACAAAATTTAGGAATGACTGAAGAGATTAAATACCCTGTACAACGCAAATTTTGTCTTCGAAGTAAGCAGTGATTTTAGTGCAAATTCCAAAGGTAAACACATGCCATCTATCTTTGGCAACAGATCACCTGGCCAAAGGTACAATGTTTACAGTAAAAACTGGAATATACCCTGACTGGTCTTGTAAACACCAACATCAATAATGTCAGAGTCCATGAAGAAAAACAATTTCGTTTTAGAAGTTTTAATATGAAATAAAAATTTATAAAGTTGCAATAATTAAAAACTGTGTACAGTCAGGTACATGATAAGTGTAGACTCCTCCTGGCATATAAGTTTCCATAGATTATATTGTAAAAATAGAATATACAGAGGGTGCCAGAAAAACGTGTACACATTTTAAGAAAGGAAAAAAACAGTATTAAAATTGTAATACTCAATTTATTCCGATAACAAAAGATCAATACAAGTCACCAAGTCACGTTCGACTTCTGTAATTATAAGAGGGCCCAAAGTGGTTACCATTAGCGTCTAGACACTTCTGATTACGGCGAACTACTGCTTGAGCAACTTTAAAATGTGTATTCGTTTTTTTGGCACCCCCTGTAATAGACCTTACATTGACCTCCACACAGTGCCAAAGCGCGGAATGGGTTAATGCGGCGGGATCTGTTGACCACGGTTATGAATATTCCAGTTCCACAAAAAGAGAGAAATTTTTGATTGGCGCAAGAAATACTGACTTTTTTTAAGGTAGGACCCTGTCTAGGCTACATAAACGTTTCCACAATAATATTATTTGCACAAGACATGAACTCAGACGCTTCGAATAAGGAGCAGATGCTGGGTTCGTGAGACGCTGCTTGCAGGCTTGACTTTCAGCTGTATAGGGGCCCAGCTACGTCGAACCCCTCTTGATAACCATGACGACTAATTGAAAGGAAGACGTCGGGCTTCTGTATAATGGGGCCCCAGCTGTTGTAGTGCACATGACACTGTGCGCCACCAGCCACCCACCGAACGTCCAGAGCCATCAAAGTCGTCGATACCCCTCGATAACGAAGCGTGAATTTTTCATACAATTTGTGTGCCTTTCTGGGTGGTAAACTGATGGATCTTGGGACTCGAGCGGGTGGCTTAACTTTAAATGAATGAGTGATTTAAGGACGCTTCATCTCAGAGGAAGTATGGCCTAAGTCACTAGGATATTTATATCAACTTTACAATCTGCAGAATAAAATAATAGTGAGATGTTGGAGACCCCAAAGGACTGTGCGTAAAACTCAACTGGTGATTTGTGACGAGATGTGAACGGAAGAGTGTAGGTTCGCTTTCAGTACCGGACTTTGTTATGAGCAGTACAACAATAACTACACCGGCCTGGAGAGGACATCAGGGCTTCAGGAGGCTCCCAGAATTTCTAGACAATCGGGGCAAAAAAGTGTCACCGGTTTCCGTTAGGCCCCAGGAGTAGCCCCTGATACTCATTACAGGCTGAGTCGACCCCAGGGCCGTAGTGCGACAGGAAGGATTAAGTAAACGAAAAATTCCAATGACCCCATCGGGAATCGAATCCGCGACCTACCGGCTTGTTAACTGCACCACCGCCTTGTAGCGGCGTTGAATACTTGAGTTCTGCTGTAGCACGATTAATTCCGCGGAGTCTCCATCTTCAGGAGCAGTTAACGTTAGCAAGTCTAGACTGACGTCACAAGTCGGGAGATTGAGCGAAGTCTTGTGCGTGTGGATTATGTTTCTCCATCACAGCGACGGAGGTACCAGCAGTCGTCTGATTACGTAACAGTTGCATTGATGTGACTGAGGTAGGAGAGCTGTAAAGTTGGTGAGACTCGTGCTGAAGTTTGTTACGCAAAAAGACGGGGACTTTGTGGATGTGATCTTGTTATACCAGAGAGTAGTTAATTATCAAGTTGGGTCGTATGGAAAAAGAGTTGTGATGTGGAGAAATGGATGAAACTGGCTCAGGTACATCTTTCGTAACGTCCATGACAACACTACTGTTGAAATAGTGATATCTGTTAGCGCACCGATAAGTTAATTAACATGATGTGTCTTGTAGAAATACACCGTGAGGTAGGTAGGAGGGTGTAACTGACTCAGCATCTTACCCATTTTCGGGCTTTCGTATTAACGGTCCCAAAATTTTGGGACTGCTAATGTAGTGTTAGAAAGACCCCAGTTCACTGTCAGTCTGTACATATCGCTCTAATTTCCAAATACTGGAAGACTGAGAGTTTACTAAGCACCAGTCGATTTATATTAAATTTGGTATGTCGGGTTTGCACTAAAACTTGTTTGATGATTCTTCGATGTGTCAAGTTACTTTTTACACTTTAACACGGAACGATATTTACAGGTTGGACTGAGAACAAGACCAAAGAGATAATGAAATTATATCTCAGCTTTTCTGATGACGGCATGTTACAAAAAACATAGCTACTATATTGTGTATTGTCCATTGTCTTGATTTTTTTTTCCATACACAGCTTTCCGGCAACTGTATTCCTTTCCCAGAATCCAATGTTAATTTTCATACTCAGGTGCGCCATGTAACAACATACAGAGTCAATCAGTTGAACAGCGCGCATTTAACTACGAATTGTGTCTGTGTGCTTTCCATTCTTCATAATAAACAGTGATAAGTTCCCTTAACAATATTAGCTGTTTGGAGGTACTTGGTCTTCTGTGGGGTAGACACCAAAGTTTGAAATTCCGTCCTTCAAAACCGCATCATGACTCAGGTGGGTAGGCGCCGGATTCTCACTGCGGCAGCCATATCATTTCACCAAAGCTCCTTCTTCAGTTTCATCTTTAAAGCTACTCTCAAGATAAGGACAAACGGGCGCAACTTACAAACCAACAACAAAAGCGGAGTTTCTTTCGGAACGTGGGGTCCATCGAGAGAGAGAAGAACTTTCTTTGTTTTTCGAGGCTTCAAAGGGTTAAACAGAGTTGCAACTGACTTCAAGTTGCTTTTGAAATTATGCCAGCACCTGAAAGAGAAATATTTCCACTCTTCTAAATCAGTTCCGTATTTAAAAGCTATAATGCTTCTTTAGTCAACAATTTTCTCGCATTCTCAGACAAAATTTCATGCACACGATCAGTGAAACCTCGCAACTAAACACTGTGTATTTTTGCCTCCTTCCACTCCAAATCCCTAACAATTGAATCTGGCAGGGATAGGAGCCATCATGAAGTCGAACTAGTTCCACCCCTCCCTCTAACAGGAAGGTAGCCGTCCCGCAGCAAGTTACCCTAGGGCTCAAAACTGGTTGGCTCACAAAATATAAAAAGGACATTTATCAGGGGCTAAAGACGGCTAATGATAGGCATGGAAATTCATTGATACTAGTTACCCCATCGCCGCCCTAACCCCCACCCTCCTCAATTCATTCGTTCTTTTCATTTTATGTCTCCACCCCTCACGAAGTTTCACCCCACTGTTAGCAACCCTCAGCATTGATTAAATAACACAACCCCTCCCCTTTATTTCGGGTTACACAGAGCTGCTATTTATCTTATATGAAAGAATACAAACAGTGAATATGTGAATTTTGAATCTCATTTGTTATAAAAAAATTATAATTGAAAATGGAGGGCAATGATTTCAATAAAATTAAACAAAGTATTTTGCAGCTGGCCTCTGTCGATGTGTCCCACATATATCTCTTAAACGACTTCAATGACTTTACCGTTAGAAGTAATAAACATAAGGATGAACAAACTGTTAGTCAGTCAGTCAGACGAGACACAAATGACGAGCCAAATAACCCTGTGAGGCAAGTTTATGTGATATTCTTTCTTTTAGGTGATACCCCGGCGTCTGTATTTTACATGCCAACGTTTCGGAATACTCTGTCTGTTCCATCTTCATATGTGGTGTAAGCAGGAAGAATTACCAGTTCGAAATTGCTGGGGATTTATACAGGTAAAGGTTTGTATCAAAAGTACTCAAAAGTATCCAAAAATAGCCAAAACTGTACCGTTATAAATTCTTCCTGCTTAGTCCACCTATGAAGATGGTACAGACAGAGTATTCCTGAAGGTCGGCACATAAAATTCAGACGCCGTTGAATCCACCCAAAAGAACGAATACAACATCAGAACACGTCGAAAGTTTGAAATCAAGAAGTTCATGTTATGCTACGGCTGTACTTGATTCAGACCATAGCAATTATAGTAAGCACTGTTTATTGTTTATAGACGAAGGGTTCACGCCGGCGACATTTCGGTAGGGCATCCTAATGTATTCAATGATTAGTAAGTTCGTAATTCAACCAGGAACTTGGTTCAGCGAGTAAGATGCTGGTTTGTATTCTGGAAGTATCTGTATGGAATAGCGAAAAGAAAGGCTGACTAGACAGACCGAAATTTTCTGTCACATTCTTGAGTCTTTCCAGAAATATTCTGAGATAAAACCTCTTATCAGGTCACCACCACTTCCATCCACAAACTTAATATTTCATTATTTACTTATGAACAATATTTTGTTACTAAGAGAGTTTTTTAAAAATAATAAATAAATAAATACAGAGTGGGCCAAAAGTAGGTTTACAGAGGTTGCTATACTATACACTGTTTACCTACTTTTGGCCCATTCTGTATAAGTAACCGGAGGTTATTATTCGAAGCTCAGGAAGACTTTGTCGAACACTGTAGACGGAGACATTCTCCTCCTTCGAAATTTCTACCAGACTACACGGCATCACACTTCAGGACACGGTAATGTTGGTTTGTTGCAGGATTACACACACACGGCTGTACCAAGCACTCTGACATGCCTATTTCGTCCAAACACAAAAGTGGACCATGAAGAAGTGCGTGTATTTGATCAACACACATACAAACTTAAAATTAAGCATAAATTATTCTTTGTTCCGCGGGTCCTGGGGGTCGGGTGGTGACAACAGAGCACGTGGTTTACATGATAGAACCGTTCACATGCAAGCAGATCGGACACGCAAAACTTCGTCTATTATGAGTCCATGTCCCACGCTTTGATTGGAAGTTGATGCGTTGTGAAGCAGATATTTATTAATGTCCGAGTTTATGTGGTCCTCCTCAACCAGAAGAAAGGGCAATCCATAACCCTAGTTTCATAAATCTGGCCTCTGGGAATTAGGCTTCGTTTATACAACCACACTTCTTCAACTACATACATTTAGCGTCATTTTGAACAGTGTACTGGAAAAGATGTAGAAATGTATGTCGCGGCTCTGCTTCGTATGCGGGAAGCCTTGGGTTCATATCTCAGCCTGGAGATTGGGTAACATGATTGACACATTTCGTGAGTTTCCTCGGCGCCTCGAGGAAAATGCTGGAAGACTAAAAACGAAGATTACTATCAAATTCTTTTCTTGTCATTAGCCAATTGTTGTAATGCATTAAGAGCGGGATTTGTGAACAAATCCCCCCAAAATAAACGGTTTTGGAGGAAGGGCTCGTGGTCCTTGTTATGAAACTGTCTGAGGGTTCATCTGGAGAGACTAAGAAAAGCCATACGACCTTCCCACAGGCTAACTGGTCTGCAGTGGAGATTCGAAAAGTGTCACTTCAGAATTGTTAAGAACTAGAAACAACAGAAACCCGGCCATGTGCGGGAAGCAAAACGAGGCATATTCATACTTCAAGCTAATAAAGCGGCGCAAAACATTTAAATTATAAAGAAAAAAGGGTTGCTTTACCGCTGAATTCATTAAAGGTATTAATTACTGAGACCAGATGTAAGTGGGGGACCGGGGTGGCACAGTGATTAAGGTGCTGTGCTACAAATCGGAAGGTCGGTGGTTCGATCCCAGCTGGTGTCATTGGAATTTTACATTGACATAAAATCCTTCCGATCGCACTATGGCCCTGGGGTCGACTCAGCTTCTAACAGAAATGAGTACCAGGAGCATTTCCTGGGGGTAAAGGCGGCCGGTGCGTAAGGCTGACAACCTTACCACCAACCTGTGTCGTTGTCATGAAATCTGGGAACCTTAACTTCTTGAAACCCTCTGGGCATCTCGGGCCTGTAATGGGACTGCTTTACCTTTTAGATGTAAGTGGCGGTCATGGGATAGATATCTTCATAACATCGGTAGGATATAAACTGTATGTATGGTGACTCCCTATGCTTTGTTTAGGAGATGGATCCAAAAAGCAGACAGATCACGTGAACATATAGACGGTTTAAGTTGCTTCGAACTGAAAAAACGCAGTATTTTTTTACATCAATCTACGGATTTCGGCCAAAAGTCATATGTAATGTGCGATTTAGAAATTTTTCACCTTATCAAGCTCCCACCACGCTGTCAGCCTGAAACAAATGTGTTCCACGTCCGTAGCAAAGACAGAATCAAGACCCTGCAACATCAAAGTAGAGAAATTTAAGGCTTGGTGCAAAAAACCTAATTTATTCACCAGTGAAGACTTTGAAAAGGCACAGACAACACGGTTTACTGTATGTGACTTTCTCACTAAATAACTAACTACTGACTAGATAACTATTTAACTCCAAGGAACAGAGACTTCTTGAGAAATCAATAGGCCTCATACAAGAAATTTGCTGTATTTTGTTGAATCCGTAAGTTCATGACCGTTTTAACAGAAACCCATTTCTAGTACATACTCTCCACCACCTTGATCCACTATATCAAACACCGATAAATGTACTCACATATTATTAAATCACCACTTTATTAAATAAACAAAAAATTATAATATACCTGTGCATGTATCTGCATTTATATGATATAGTGATATTAGTGCATGGATATGAACAAGATAAAACACGTGAATCCGGTCGAAAATTTCGAACTACATTTCCCTAGGGTCCATTTACATCATGGTTTCCTAGCGTGCCCCTTTCCGTCACATTTTCGGACTTGCAAGCGTTTCACATCTCCTTCACTTTTGTTAATCTTCACTGATTTTATCAACCGAAAAATATTCTGTGAACCTTACCCCATGAATTAAGCAGCGAATCGTTATGCAATTTTCTATATTCTCTCGTTACTTCCTCTTCCTGATGTCCAGATTTCTTGATTGCTGTTGTTCATTGAAAGCAAGAGACAAAAGTTCAAAAGATAAATAAAAACAAAGGTAAAATTATAGTTATGCGTGTCATGTTCAGGCCGTAGGTGTGTAATACTAAGAGGTAAAAAATGTACGGAATATGGCGTGTTTGAAATGAACACCGTACAGTTACGTTTTTTATACGCTAATGTTTTTATAAACTAATATTTCAGGACATTCTCCTCCACAAAGTGAAATTAGAAGGACTCGCGTTAAGAGAGATTATGGAACGGATCTCAGAAAAATAATAGAAAAACCAACCTCGCAATGTATAGGATTCACAACATAATTTAAGATGAAGGGATCAGGAAGAGGTCAAGGAACGGATTTCTTACGGCAGGCAACGTCATTCCCTATAAACCACCATTTTACTGGAAATTCTAATAAGGGGAATCAGAACATTATTGTGAAAGAGCTCACATACACACGCGTATGTGTGTTTGTGAAAGAACTTCCTTTTGTGATAAAATAAGAATTGTCGTTCTAAGATGAATTTAAGATTTCGTTACAGTCTCAGATTTTGTTTAAAAGCGTGAAAGATTTTCGGCAAAATGGTCTCAAGTACCTGTTATATAACAGGAATATTCCCGTACGTTATAGGAAGAAGCATTACACACAATACCTGCGTTATAATGGCTAGAATGATCCAAATAGGAAGCGAACGGCGGACACGGTTACTTTGCCTAATTTGGCCATTGGATAGGCAGCTGCGACTTTAGTAAACCCCGAACACTAAAAGGTAGAATTTTAAACCAATGGAAAATAAGGTAGCAGTAATGTATAAAAGTTACAAGGTTCTGTTCCTGTCCTTTCCCGCAACACTTTCTATGGTCTGAAGGTATAGACTGGAGGGGAAGTTATAGATCGGGTGACATCCATGGTAATTCGAGTTGAAAAGACGATGGCGCTGTTTTTTACCTAGCGCGCGACCTCCAAAAGGGAAAATGTCTGAGGGGGGCTAAAATTTGGCGTGAAGCGAAACTTGTATTATTCACGTTTCTGTGTTATATGTGCTAAGGTATTGTCAAAGTAACGCATTAGACTTAAATACAGTCCTAGCAAGGATTTAGAGCAAGGTACAACAAGGACGGTGTCATGTCAGAAGGGTGGCCGTTGTGCCACTCTGCCGTGTCTCATGGGCACTCTCCTGGGCAAGTTCCTGTAGCCGGAACTGTCGATGGCCATGCAATAGTTCAGGCTGCTTGTCGACGGCATCTTTTCGTGGAGGGCGAGTTCATATCCAGGCCAGTACCCGTGAGATTTAGGGTGGACTAAGCGGCACTGAGACAGGGTTATTGCCGAGTACTTCAGCAACCACCGACGATATATACTTTGCACAACTGACGCACCCGTTAAAGGACATAATAAAAATACTTTTGACTTGAATTTGGCGAAAAACTAGACTGAGATACCTCCTACCTTCAGGTTTTGCTAGTTTCCTTCAGTTTCTACTGGAAAATTTGAAATAAATGTCTAGTATCTTGGAAAAGGCATGACAACCCCTGAAACTTCCGAATTATTTTGCTACTGAAGACTGCATTCACATGTGATTGACAACTCAAAATATTTCACTGCTTCCCTTTCTATTTATTCACTCCTGACGATGACCATCAGAGTAGAAAAGTGCAGCATTTTATAAAGGCAAACATTCTTTGTATAACATAAGATAGTTGCGTTGAATAAATTGTGTATTCACTAAGACTAGAGTCTGGTCAGTCTTGCTTGGTAACAAGAATTGTTTAAATAAATCTATGTATGTTACTTACACTGCCGATCGAGTGTGGCTAGAACGTCAGTCATGCTCTTCTATTTGGATTTCAGACAACAACAATTATTCATTTTTCGAGGTAAGATGAATGGATCGGCCGGGATTATAGCTGGAGCAGGTACGAAAAACGATACTCTGTAATTAAGGTGTTTGTACATAATGAACAAAAAAGATCCCATGCACGAGATTATTAGAATTAAAAGCATGTGACCTAAAAATGGGAACTATTTCGCCATATCGGGGGGTTACAGGCCCCTGTTTGTCTTGCGCTATTTTAATCTGTTTGCGTAACACACTTCCTGCTGAGACTGTACAACAGCAGCTGAGGTAAAGAGTAAACATTTCTCTTACTCATTTATTTTTTTCTTCTATCTGTCTCATTTATTTCACAGTAGCGAATTATTTTTTGTACCGCGTCCGTTACGTGAAATTTGGGGTGACGATTTGATAAGACATGGTAGAATTAGTAAGAAAAGGAAAATGTGTAATCGTGATTAGATTCGTGTCTTTAAAGATGTGAGTGATGCGGCCGCTTCCCGACAGGTAACAGCACCTGTGCGAGTACTGTCTGCGACATAATTATCACTGCCGGCCTTTCACAGTTACAAAAACCTCGCGCCTAGTCAAATATTTTTCGTGGAAGCATTTGGTTGGGACAGGTGCTAAAGTCAGGAAACAAAGTTTCAGTTTTTGTTTAATTACAGCTATAGTCTTCAAAAATTGTAAAACTAGAATATGACAATTCATACTTTTAGCTACTTTTCTCAAAGATAACGTTTCCATTGATCTAATCTCCGACGTTAGAGGACTTGAAGGATATTGTGAAGCAAAACTGCCTAATTAAGAGATTTAGAAATTTGTAACTAATACCGAAGAAGAGCGGGACCATTGTCTACAGATCTAGTGACATTGGCAAACGCTGAGGGTACAGGAATGGCTGAGACATCCTATTTCTCCACTAGTTCACGACGATTTGAGTTAGCCCAGAGGCATTCAAACGCTAACCCGCTGGGAACTGCGCGAAGGACTTTTTAGGATTTTCGCATTTACGTTACCGTTAATATTATTTCGATAATTTTGGGTTAAATTTTTTATTTTCCTGTAAACTTTGCTCGTAATAATAATAACAACAACGGCTGGGTTTATTTTTAATGTATATCATCAATAATAAAATTTTGCTTTTCATGAATTTTTCAACTTGTATTTTATTTTTATGGAAGTTCATACCTTTAAAATTTTATTCCGCTTCTCCTTCCCAAAAAATTACTTTTATTATGGAGGGGTGCGGCCAAAATTTATATTTAGTTAGAAGGGTTCCAGAGTTATAAACAATTCAAAGACCACTGTTTAGTTAATTGCTGACACTTTGCAGACCATTCCGAACTGTAAGAATTACCTGCTTTATGGGGAAAGAATAACGAAATGACGTCACAGTTTTTGGCTGCATCTATATCGAAAACTTCCTGGTTCATTCCGGATCATTAACTTATTTTATTTCCAGTAATTCATTCAATTACACACACACACATATATATATATATATATATTTAGTGGTTTAGACAATATGCAGATGTTAGACATATGTCTCGGTGACTGTAATTGACAACAACAACAATAACAACAATCATAATACAGCATTCCCTGACAGGCTTGAACAGTCGTCGAGGGTTCTAGGAGGCTGAGGCTCCAAGATGTCAAGACAATCGGCACATGAAAGTGGTGAGGTTGCCAGCCCTACGCACCGGCCGCCTTTGCCCCCCACGAAATATTCCTGGTACTCCTTTGTGTTAGAGGATAAGTCGAGCCCGAAATCGGCCGGAAGGATTATGTCAATGAAAAATTCCAGTTACTCCATCGGGAATCAAACCCGTGACTTTCCGGCTTTTAGTGCGATACCTCTACTGACTGCACCACCGCGTGCCCATAATAATAATAATAATAATAATAATAATAATAATAATAGTAATAATACTAAAATACTGAATTCCATTCTGGAATTCCAGTTTCGAAAGAGTTTTGTTTTGCACTTTGGTATTATCATTGCTTCTAGTTGTTCCGGTAGCCGTAGTTAGCCTATTCGTTAAAAACATTTGGCGTTATAATACACAGAACTTTTCTACAACTAGGAAATGTGTTATTGTGCTCATTATGGTTACTATGCTACGCTTCCCATTGATTTCTGCGGCTAATTACTTGATTTTGGAAGTGGGATTATTGTCGCTCCCATTTCACTTGTTAGTCTTCGGCTATGTTATTACCGATTATATGAAATTTAATATTACCAGCTTGACGTGGCCTACAATGGCATAATTCCTGTGGCTTCACGGCCCAAATCGGGCCTAGGCCGCCTCGTTTTGAGGTTTCTAGATCACCCATAATTAGACACACACACGTACACACGGTAGGACTCGACTGAACGAGTGATCAGCTCGTCGCTAAGACCGCTACCTACACCGCAGACAACGATCATCCATGCCTTCAGCGGGATTGACACCCGCGACCCTAGCAATCAAGTGGCCGCAGACCTACGTCTTAGACTGTACAGTCACCGGGGTCGGTCCAATGGCATAATATTCGTATTATTTCATAAAATTTTTAATGTTGTTATTATGCTGAAATATGCGGGTGGACGATTGTTCCTTTCACGCACATCGTACAGAGAAATTGTGTAAGTGCGTAAAAAACAAACAAAAAACTGTCCGAATACTACGTTAACATTCGACTAAGTGATGAAGTTTGCTGTTACAACTTCCTTATTTTGGAAAATCTGACCTTGTTGTTGCAGGCAATATATTAGGTGAAAATGCCAGGAAAGCAGCTCGGTTTCAATAGGTGTAACCCCTAAGAGAAAGAGAGGCTCAAGAGGAACAAACAGTCACATGAGGCGCTTAAAATACATCACAAATCTGTAAAAATATAATTTATATAGCCTGAATTTCCCACCACGTATTCAGATACTCAGAATTCCAAACAATATTCTCGTAAAAAGGATTCCTTTCGGACATTTTATATATATTTCTTTCCTATTAACCCGAAATAAAGGTACAACGGATCTTAGTGAACTTCATTTAAGAATTCCTAACTTATTTTTAATTGTAGGCTAGTTATTATAACTTTGAGTCACGTGGTGTTCGATGAAAGGATTATTTTTTTTCACACCGCCACCATCTTATTCTGTGGGCCGCAACAGCTCAGTCGATATAACGACTGGCTACGGGCTGGAATGTCCGGGGATCGAATCCCGGTGGGAGGCGAGATTTTCCGCACCTGTCCAGACCGACCCTGGGGCCCACCCACCCTCCTGTACAATGGGTACCGGGTCTTTCCCGGGGGTAAAGAGCGGCCGGGGCGTGACCCTGACATCTCACCCCTTCTAATGCCGTAGTCAAGAAAGAGTAGAGCTATACCTCTGCTCCCCTTATGGGACCTACGGCCTGTACAAAGCCTCAGTGCCTGTACAAGGGTGCACTTTACCTTTTTTTACCATCGTATACTATACTCAACTGTACCTAGACGTGTACCTTGTTGTTCTTGTGTCGTGGCAGAGGATTAATTTATTAACATTTCCATCTCTCTCGGACATACGAACGTTTTATCCCTAAATAATCTTGGACTTGGTTTCCTCTCAAACGTAATTCTTCGCCAATATTAAACTAGTTCGTCTTCTCTTAAATAAAATAGGTCCCTCGGTAATCTTCCAGTTATTTCTTCTTAAACATAATTCGACTCTCAATAATCTCTCAGTTCATTTCCTCTTAAACACAATTCGTCGCTCAATAATCTTCCAGTTTATTGCCTCGTAACATAATTCGTTCCTCAATAACCTAGCAGGTTATTTCCTCTGACATATAATTTGTCGCTCAATAATCTTCCAGTTTATTGCCTCTTAAACACAATTAATCGCTCAATAATCTTCCAGTTTATTGCCTCTTAAACATAATTCGTTCTTCAATAAACTTCCAGGTTATTTCCTCTGAAATATAATTCTTCCAGCTGATACAATAACATAAAATAAAACTGAACATACATTAAGTCGTCACATCACAAGTGAGAAGGTTAACGCTACGGTAGCTTTCTACATATTAAAAGAAATTTGGGATGTAGCAGGTTATCACTTATCCGAATATATATATATATATATATTCTTCTTGAGTTCACCCAAGAAAACAGACCAACGTGACCATTTTACAAATACTGTCTATTCATCATTCGTGATAAACTCGATTCTATATTCAGAGCAGCGGTCACATTCATGCGGTACTTCATCTCACCTGTCCGCAGTCTGGCTTACAACAAGTGACATTAATTTAAGCTACTACACCCATCCCCATTCGCACCGTGACTGCTTACAATTTTATAGTAAATTCATAATGAAAGACGCCGTGTAACGGGGTCAGGCCACCCGGAGAGGCACACGATGTTCTAAATTGTGCACGAAAATATTCCATACATTTTCTTTATCACAGTGTTCTAAATTCTTCCCTTTATCCTTCTTTATTTTCCTCGTTATTTCTTTCGCATCTCCTTTCAACTTACTCACGCCCAACCCATCAGGCAGCAGCCAAATTTATGAAGTGATGTTTCTTTTAAGGGTTGCACAGGGAGATAAATAAGATCTTCATGTCTTCCTTATATTCTCACTCTTTCTCTCTCTTAGTTTCCTCTGTTTCTCCTCCAGCTCTCATCTCTTTTCCTATTGTTTATCCACCTAAGTCTGCCTTTGACACGGCCCTTTCTTTTAGCCTTTCTTTCCATTTTCTTTTCGAAATGTTTATTTCTTTTTCGTCTTTACGTCTTAATTCCTTTCCCATCTGTTCCTCCATTAAACACGTCTTTATTTCTTTCCCTCTTGCTTCTTCCATATCTACTCCTTTATCCCTCCTTAACAATCCATGAAGATACTACAGAGTAAGATTTTTCCAGCGTTTACAGAAGTAGAGCTGAATTCCGAATCGTGTTGATTTTTGAAAAAGTGGTGCGGTATAACACCCGCAAAACAACAGCGTACGTCACTATATCACACCACTGCTAATTTAACCTTATTTACTTGCTGTAGGTCTGTGTGGCTTGAACCTGCGACTAACGTCTTGTGAAAAGCGATCATCTTGATGGCTATTATTACACAGGTATCGTGTGGATACAGATCAACCATCCCCCCTTACGCCTGATCCGAACAGAGTAACCAACCCGCGTCCTTCACCTCAGACTTTTCAAGAAGCATAACACATTTGCAATTTTTTTCGCCCCGTTTTCCGCCTGCTTCCTTACAAATCGGGTTTGTCCCTCAAGACCTATGTGCCATAAACATCGACTTCATCGCACCTACAGCTTATTAGTGCAGCCTATATTAAACACTTCCCGACAAAATCTCCTTCTCTGGTATTTTATTTTATCTAGTATTTCCAAATGCCTATGATATCTAGCGTCGAGTTGTGTGTGGAACACTGGGGTACACAGAGAAAGAAGGAGTTGTGTCCAGTGACGTACCCAGGAATTTTTTTCGGGGGGGGGGGTTCAACAAATTCAGTTGAGGACAGAGGACAGAGAACGGGGATCTGGGGGCGGTACCCCCCTACTTCCTAGTCAAGGGTTCTGGAGGCAGCTGTAATTTGGTACAAGACATTTCATTTCATATAGTAAACGTTTCTTAATTTTTGGTACTTTAAGACTATTTATGATGACAACCAATTTATTTGTCATTGTTAATTTAAACAATTGCGAAGCTAGGTAGTTTTAGAATTTTTCTGCCTTTTTCCGAACTTCTTGGAGTGTTGGCGTCCTAAATTCAGTAATTTTTAAGAGTTTTCACAGTCGGGTTGAGTTTGGCACGATTTCGGAGGGCCTTCGGAATTTCGGGGGGGGGGGGTTTGAACATCCCAAACCCCCCCTCGGTACGCCACTGGTTATGTCATATTTTATTTCATTATTCAATTCCTGGTGTTAGCAGTCGTAGTTCTTGGTAATACGTACATGAGATTCAACAAACATATTAATACCATATACATATTTATTATATATTTAGAGTCTGACTGAAGGAAGTAAATGAAAGGAGGAAAATATTAGGATAAATTGCCTCTGATCCCAGACTTAAACTCAAAATTCACAGAATTGGAAGCAGAAGTGCTAAGTAAAATACCGGCGACAGACCTGTGTGGCGTGAATATTGTTATAAATATTATTGACCTGATTCAGGTGTGTAATAATATTCTATTTATTTGACTCCAAGTTAATCTATCGAGAACGAAATTTTCTAAACAAAGTTTTTAGAGTTATCGGTTTCTCGGAAGGCAATTCTGCCAAAATGAGAAAGATTCTTCGAAAACTAATTTTTCAAGGCAAATTATCCGAAGGCTATTGTGTTAGAAAAATACGTTTAGAAGTAGTATGGCCCTTTGCCTATTTTAAAATTTGATATCTCGTACTGGAAACAAATAAATATAATTGATCATAGATTAGTTTGAGGACAATTTGATTGGACTATCAGACCGTCGTTAAAGGCGCCGTTTTTTAACGTTAGGTGTAGATCTGATACCGATGTGTGCTGCACGGTCTCACGAAAGTGGTGTGCTGCAGGGACTGCTAGAAGGAACTGAAAAAGTGGTGTGCTGCAGGAACTGCCAGAAGGAACTGAAAAAGTGGTGTGCTGCAGGAACTGCCAGAAGGAACTGAAAAATAGTATGCTGCAGGAACTGCCAGAAGGAACTGAAAAAGTGGTGTGCTGCAGGAACTGCCAGAAGGAACTGAAAAAGTGGTGTGCTGCAGGAACTGCCAGAAGGAACTGAAAAAGTGGTGTGCTGCAGGAACTGCCAGAAGGAACTGAAAAAGTAGTATGCTGCAGGAACTGCCAGAAGGAACTGAAAAAGTGGTGTGCTGCAGGAATTGCCAGAAGGAACTGAAAAAGTGGTGTGCTGCAGGAACTGCCAGAAGGAACTGAAAAAGTGGTATGCTGCAGGGACTGCCTAAAGGAAGTAGTAGACGAGTCTCCTGCAGGGACTGCTTAAAGGAATGATGGAACAGCGTGCTGCAGGGACTGCCCAAACGAACTGATAATGTGGTGTGCTGCAGTGACTGCCGAGAGAAATTATAGAGTAGTGCGTTGCAGGGACTGCTAAAGGAAATAACAGATTAGTTTACTGAACGGACCCCCTCAATAAACTGGTACAGTGGTTTGTTCAGGGACTGCCTACAGGATATGATAAAGAAAGTGGACTGCAGGGGATCTTTGAAGGAACTGATAAAGTGGGGTGCTGGAGGGACTGCTTAGAGGAACTGATAAAGTGGTGTGCTGGTGGAACAGCTTAAAGGAAATGAGAGGTAAGTGTGCTGACGGGATTGCTTACAAGAACTGACAGTGTAGTGTGTAGTGGGGAGTGCTTAAAAGAAATGATAGATTAGTGTGCTGCAGGGAATGTATAAAGAGACTGATAAGAGTAGTGTGTTGAAGGAACTGTCTGAAGATCTGATAGAAGTGTATGCTGCAGGGACTACCTGAAGGAAATGATAAATTATTGTACTGCAGGGACTGCCTAATAGAACTGATAACAGCAGTGTGCTGCAGGGACTTCCGGGGGAGCTAATAAATTAGTGTCCTGCAAAGCTTCTTGAAGCTATTGATGCAGTAGAGTCCTGTAGGAAATTCCTGAAGCAATGGATACGGTAGTGTGCAGCAGGGACTACCTAATGCGAATATTATCTACAGAGACACGAAAACCGAAGTACTCTGATAAGAACCTGTCCCTTTGCTACCTTGTCCACCATAAATCTCACACTGCTTGGACTGGAAATAAACCCACGGCTTTAAGTTGAGAATCCGCTAACCGCTTGAAATAAGGTAGAGCCGATATCTCGTAAAACAAGAACTTAGTTGGATGGCATCCACGATTGTGTTGTCAGACATCCACAAGCCGTCCCAGGATTTGAGAGTCCATGCCTGGAATTAAGAGCCTGACCGCAGTGCGCAAAGAACGACACGGAGTGCCTATAAACCACCTCTAAAAAGCAACGGTGCAAAATGCTTAAAGAATGCGGGAAGTTTTTGGCTGTTGGGGTCAAAATATAAATATTTATGAGTCCTTGCGTGCCATGTATTTGACAATAGTCATTAAGTTTGGTTGACTAACTCTTTTTGGAGATTAATTTGACACTTGTAAATACTGTATTTTATTCTGACATTGAAGTTTAGTTATAACAAATAATCAACGAATGAATTATATAAAAATATTTATTTATAAATACCTGAAAATTATATATATATATATAAAACAAAGGTTATCATGAGCCTCACTGATTATAATCTGCTTTTGTCCCTAGTAGCAATGTCAGGAGGAAAAGATGAAACGGAAGTGTGAGATCCAGTAGCTTCAGTTAGAAAATATTATTGTTTCATTCACTTACTCATTCATTTTACAATTGACGAGAGATATTTTAAAAATTGATTTTAATTTATTTAAAGTTATTTTAAGTAAAGTGCCCGGTATTCGATAGCATGCCTTTAATTCTAAGAATCGTAAAGTGCACATATATTCACGACATATCTCGCACATTTTTAATACCACTAATATTGTCGCCCTTTCCTTATCACAATGTTACACTCCCGCTCGCTCTGTTCAATAATATCGCACTTTTGGCCGTTCAGAAACTAACAATAAAATCCGAAGGTTCGTACTATAAAATACGATTTTTTTTAAAAGGCCCATGTGTAATGTAAATGGTTTAAGAGCAATAATTTTCTGGTTTCGGAAAAATTTACGTAGACAAACTTTCTGTGGGAAAAAAATTGTATTCGAAAATTATCGTTTCAAACTTCGTCACATTTCGACAAGTTCTTCAATGGGGAAACTCTTTTTCGAAAAAAAAAATTGTTTTTGGAAAATTTCACAATTCACTTTTCAAAACTTGGTTTTGTCCATAGTTCTCTTTGATAGCCTAATCCACACGACTATCTGTGGATGCTCTACCAAGTGAGCTCGTATTTATTCTCTAGTCAAAATTCATATTTAATGTACATACCAACAGACAAATCCATGAAAGAACTTATATTATTTGAATAACGTAGCCTATTCATAAGCTGTATTTTTCTAAGCATAAAAATCAACATATACATATATATATATATACATATATATATACATACATATATATATATATACACACATTATTTTTAAACACAACGCTAAATAATCTGAAATCCGTCTTCATTTGCAGGCTGTAACATACTGAGTGTTAAAATCCGCAGGTGTTTATGGGGCCCCCAGCTGGGCTTATATAACTGGTCTGTATGTTCCTACTACCGCACTGGAAACTGACGATTTATGTGGTAGCGAGTAGAGTCGCACAGAACTCAAAATCAAGTATCAAAGGTAACCGACAACCATATGGCTTTGTCCCTTCTCCTCGCCCACCCTGACTTTGTCATTGTAAAACACCGCCAAACCACCAACTGAGGTGGACCGCCTAGGTCATTCCGCATGGGGGGTCAACTCCTACAATAAAACAAAAAATATTTCTAGCATTTACATCGTCTCACACTTTCTTCTTTTGGAATCACTACTCCTTAGCTGCGACTACAAATAAGTTTTGGCCCCATAATGCGTTTTTTTTGCACTCTGGTATAAGAGAGCAGCAAGCTACTGGTCGCCAAGGCTGCGACTTTTGGAAGCTGAGCATACAAGTTTACGTGTGTTCGACTAACCAACAGGAAATAAATTAGAATGAATAATATATGAAAATTACGGATAGCCTTAGACAGGCCTGGACAGGCCCTTAAGGCTCCAGGAGGTTGGTCCCAGAATTTTTAGACAATTGGCAAATGAAAGTGGTTAGGTTGTCAGCCCTACGCACCGGCCGCCTTTACCCATAGGAGTCATCTCTGATACACATTTCTGCTACAGTGTGAGTCGACTCCAGAGCCATAGGGCTGTCGGAAGGACTAAGTCAGTGAAAGATCCCAGTGACTCCAACGGGAAACTAACCCGCGACTTTTCGACTTGTAGCGCATCGTTAATTAATTTGTATGCATTGATGCTTTTACTTTTTGTACATGTTGTATTCCCATTTGTATGGTTTGTTTTGTTGCTAGTTTTAAGTTGTCTTGTGTGTAATTTTTGTTGGTTTGGCCGTGTGTATTGTTGTAGTTGTCTTGTGTGTGTTGTTATCTTATGTGTATTTGTTGTACTATGTGCGTATGCTGTTTTTTTTACTTTAGATGCCGGACTGCTGGCTAGAAGTCAGTATTCGGAGGGTCCTGCGACCGGCCATCTCGACACAGGTTTTTTCTTGGTTTCCCTGTACCTAAAAACAAATGCTGAGATGGTTCCCAAGATTCCAAGTTGCCACTACATGCTTCTCATGTAGCCCTCCCGACTTAAATTTAGCAGTAACCAGTTTCATGTTTTGTATACATTTAAAATAACCACTGCCACCGGGTAACAACCCAATTGCAGGTAATAAATATTATTAAATATAGGCTTTATTTTTATTCTGTCAATCACTAAAGTATCGGCATAATTTTCCTATATTCTAATATCATTTAAAAATTGGAATTATCATTTAGGTTAAGGGCTGCCATATATCCCATTTATTTAAACCGTATGTAACAACGACATCAGTAACTCGGACTTTACGGTGACAATCGGTAGCTTAATTAAAAGTAACGATTGAGAAAGTGCTTGGAAGGAGGGTGTCCTGGTCTACATTAGGATGATATTTTGGAATTTGCCTGGAGGCACTGACAATTGTGAAAAGTCATAGAACGATTGGAGTCTAACCTAAGATTCGGCTGACATAAAGGCAAAGCAATCCCTGCACAGGCCTACTGCAAGCCCAGAAGGCCCCAGGAGTTTGAGACAGTTGACACATGAAAGTGGTAACTTTGTCAGCCATATTCGCCGGCCGCCTTAACCCCCAGGAAATATTTCAGATACTCATTTCTGTAAGAGGCTGGGTCGATCTCACGGCCATATTGTGGACACAAGGATTTAAGTCAACTAAAAATTCCAATGAGACCATCAAGAATCGAACCCTCAACCTTCCGGCTTTCAACAAACTGCGCTACCGCGTGCACTGCCACGATATTTCGAAACGTCTGTAATTATGTACCAGTCGACTCGGTGAAACAGCGAGAAGAATTGAACCTCTACTGACAATTGGGAGCATCGCAAATCTCACATTTACCCAAGCACTTACTATTGTATCTCGCTCACTGTATCGCCCATTAACCCCTTTAAACATGACTTATCTGTATGTATCACATACAAAAATCCGATTCTTGCCACACAGAGAACAAAACCTGTGTCCTTTACAAAACCGGTCATTTAATGTTGTTTATGGAAATTACAAGTGCTGATTATGAGAAGCATAAGAAACACATAAAAACTGCGCATTTGAAAACGCACATCACTCTCGCAATGAATGAAGTGATACCAAAACCGCTATGGTTTAAAAGGTCAAATTCACTAAACTTCCTCAATGGGTAAAATTATGAAAAATTTGATCTGCATGCGGGCAACATAAAACTTAATGCACAGAAGGAAGAATGAATAAATATACGAATATTCTTATAATAAAGCCAACGAAAAGCACTAATTTCTAAAATTTATTTTTGGAATAGAGCTCTACATGTTTCGGACAGTTACACTGTCCATTGTCAGGAGTCTAGCACTGTGCACACATCGATAAGTATATGTCATACAGATTATGCTGACTGCTTGCTAGCAAGCAGTCAGCATAACCTGTATGTATTGCTGTGTGTACAGTGCTAGACTCCTGATGATGGACAGAGTTACTGTCCGAAACATGTAGAGTTCTATTCCAAAAATAAATTTGAGATATTAGTGCATCTCGTTGGCTTTATTATAAGAATATATCACGAAGCACGGTCCTAAGAATGTCAAATATACGAATAATTATGTGTAATTTTACCCTGTTTTTCTATATACATCATGCACAATAAAAATACATTGATTATAATAGGAAAATGTTACAAAAAAGCAATTTTTAACATGGATACAGTTTCGTTACTTTTAGCACTTTTTACAAAATGAGTTTGTAATGTAATGCATGACACCATAAATATGAAGGCCAGTATGTTTTCGAGATTGCTTTGGCGTTCTATGTTGACACTGCCAGGGAAACATAAAAAGACTTTTGTTTATTTGGGAAGCCTCCGCGGGCAATATAAGTGTGTTGTGGCCTGCTTTAGTGCAAAGGGTAAGCATATGTACCCCCGATCCCAGTGGCTGCACGGTGGGTCGGCGGCAGATTCCTTGCTGGTATGGCGGGCTCGAATCCCGCCGGGGGCATGGACGTTTTGTCTCTTGGGATTGTTGTGTGTTGCGAGTTGAGAGGTCTCTGTGAAGGGCCGATCAAGTGTCCAGGGGAGTCCTACCAAATGTGGTGTATCTGACTGAGTGTGATCTCGAAACATCAACGACGAGCGGCTTAGTCCCAATAGGACTGTCAAGCGATGAAGAGATGGCATATGTATTAGTTGCTTTAATATTTAGAACCCTGCAATTTTGCTCATAGCCTGTATTTGTGACATTCATGTAAATAAGTCTACACGAGTATATCGCTTATGTTCCTAAACTAACTAACTAACTAACAGACTGGTTATTGAGTTTATTTACGATAAAGGTAAAGGTAAAGCAGTCCCATTACAGGCCCGGTGTGGCCCAGAGGGTTCCAGGAAGTTAAGGTTCCCAGATTACATGACAACGGCACAGGATGGTGGTAAGGTTGTCAGCTCTACGCACCGGCCACCTTTACCCCCAGGAAATGCTCCTGGTACTAATTTCGGTTACAGGCTGAGTCGACCCCAGGGCCATAGTGTGATCAGAAGAATTTTATGTCAATGAAAAACTCTAATGACACCAGCTGGGATCGAACCAACGACCTTCCGATTTGTAGCACAGCACCTTAACCACGGTGCTACCGCGGTCCCCGTTTCTTTAAGGTAAAAAGTCACTTTTAACCTGACTGGAAGCATCTCATTGTGTTTGTAATTGTAATTGTAAATATCTCACAAGAAAGTAAAAGGAAGTTGTACCCTATAACCTGACATGAAGGCCCAGAGGGGGAGTAAAGGTATAATTTTACTCTTTCTTTAATCTCGGTGGTAGATGGGGATGAGTAGTTGAGGCCACGCCACAGTCACCTTACCCCAGGAATAACTCTGCACCAATCGTATAGGAGGCCGGACGGGCACAGAGAATGTCGCCCTCATAGGGTTTCGATCCACAGACCGTCCAGCCCGCAGCGAGCCTCTATACTGTCTACGCATTTGCAAGAAAGTATGAATGTATATTGCACTTTAAAATTCAAGTGTTTATGCAAGGAGAATGATGATAGACCAAAAAGACTGAAACTTGAAACTTACGTGAATATACGCAGATTTTTTGGCCCGTACTTCATTTTTTTATTTGTAGAATACAGTTTTATATATTAACTAGATGAGCTGATTACTTTAAAGTGTTCGTTAGAGTAAATTAGAGTTGATGAGTGCTCACACAGTCACTGGGAACTTCCCGAATTATTCTGAAATATTCTCACCTTTAGAGCCCCCATGTTCTGGGGGAGGTACTTCATCTCTGACAAGACGATTCAACCCCCCTCTCAATGCTCAATGGGGTGCGGGTGTTGAAGGCCCACCCACGCAGGTGTTGACTTCTTCAGACTCCACAAACATCACAACGACATTCAGAACCTCCACGACTTAGAAATTTGCCGCTTTCTCACAGCGTGAATGCTGTCCTTTCTCTGTGTTGATCAAAGGTATTGTAAATCTAAACAGACAGCCTTTGGTCATAGTCGACAGTATATTCTTCATCAAAATATATTGGAAAACTTTAAAACATTTTCACGTTCTTTATCTCGACGAATAAAATACTATATCTGTAATCTGACGAATCATCTTTTAGTGATTTAGGAATTTCTGAATGTCGAAACAAATTTATATGCAGCACCCTGATGGAATGACAAAAGTGGGGCCCCAACGAATGCACTGGGCATGCGGAACGAACGAAAAGTTAATCTTCTGTTTTATTTGACGACGATATTTTGTCTCATACGATATTTAGGGGTGTTCGCGACACTGCGAAAAACGACTATTAGATTTCAATCTGTCTGTCTGTCTCTCGGTTCGTCCGTCCTTCCGCATGGAATACCCTGGCTTCCATCGGACGGATTTTCATGGAATTTGATATCTGAGTATTCGAAAATCGGTGGAGAAAATTCGTTTCATTAAATCGGACAAGAATAATGGATACTAGACATGAAGACCAATATACATTTTATCATATCTCGCTCATTCTTTCTTAGAATGGAAAACGGCTCAGAGAAACGTTCTAGAGAAAATCAAAACACACGTTATAATCAACAAGTTATTTTTTTCGAAAATCGTGTGGTTTATAGATGACAATAAGGGGCACGTGCATTGCATGTTGGACAATTAAGGCTACAAACACACACTCACAATATGTTACGCTTACTGCTTTTCCACAGCAACAATGTTTGCACGAACGCGCCTCATTGTTACATTACACGTACATTGCCAGGCTTGTTAAGTACAATTAGACATATTGTAATTATGTTACAAGCGTTCTATACCTAAAGTTACAAACCCTTTACAATCCTATTTTGTTACTGCTGGTTCAGAATAAATAAAATTTATATAATTTTTAGGGGACCACGGTAGCACAGTGGTTAAGGTGCTGTGCCACAAATCGGAAGATCGCTGGTTCGATCCCAGCTGGTGTCAGTGGATTTTCCATTGACATAAAATCCTTCCGATCGCACTATGGTCCTGGGGTCGACTCAGCCTCTAACAGAAATGAGTACCAGGAGTATTTCCTGGGGGTAAAGGCGGCCGGTGCCTAAGGCTGACAACCTACCAACATCCTGTGCCGTTGTCACGAAATCTGAGAGCCTTATATTCTTGGAACACTCTGGGCTCCCCCCCCCCCCCCCCCCCCCCCCCTGATTGCGTGCTTTTTATTTATTTTTGGAACACTCTGGGGTCCCCCCCCCCCCCGGTCCTGTAATGGGACTGCTTTATATAATTTTTGTGTGAGTTTTGGTTTACGTGACACTTATCTTGCACACGTGCAACATGTTTTTCTTCTGGGACACGGTTCCACGCAGACTGCTAAAAGTTAACCACGATCAACGGTATCTGCTGCCTTCACGTTTGGAGCACAATACTGAATTAGCCACCGTCCTTTGGACCGCTATTCTCAAGCTCAGCAAATATTTTTCTTGCCCTCTGATTGCTGCAACTAATCATAAAGGTTGTACCAATATTGTGCGAGTGATAAAATCGAGAAGAATGAGATGGGTTGGGTATGTGACGCGTATGGGTGAGGAGAGGGGGTTTATAGGGTCTTGGTGGGGAAACCGGAGGGAGTAGACCAATGGGGAGACCTAGATGTAGATGGGTGGATAATATTAGGACGAATCTCCAGGAGGTGGGATGTGGGTATATGGACTGGATTGGGCTGGCCCAGGATAGAGACAGGTGGCGGACGCTTGTGAGTGCGGTAATGAACCTTCG
>Ga0131853_10003438_pt1 | contig 28391 bp, 17 predicted proteins | sample TergutLab28metaG_FD_92764 | JGI IMG/M metagenome (GOLD analysis project Ga0131853, IMG submission 92764) | Labiotermes labralis P1 segment gut microbial communities from Petit-Saut dam, French Guiana - Lab288 P1 (version 2) (version 2) | ecosystem: Host-associated > Arthropoda: Insects >...
ATTATGCTCACCACATGGTACTGGTGCAACAGGGACAACTGGCACCTCTTCTTATCAGAAAGTAAGTTTTGATACAAATCTGCCATCAGAGAGTGAAAAGGTCTCTGGTCTAAGCCATTATGTGCCCCATAACAGACCCATTCACACAGAATTCGCACCCATTGACACAATAGGTGGTTCTGTATGTCTCTCAGATAGAACTTACCAGAGGACAGAGACACCATACTGGTATTGCAAAAGAAATACAGCATGTCACATTAAGGTCAACAACCAATGAAACAAATGCAGCAGTTAAATCACCATAAAGGTTAAGCACAAAACAGCTTAACTCTTTCAAAGTAATGCAGAAAACAAATGTGGCACACTTTTTACTTCACACCTATGTAAGTAATCATGACAGAAACTATCATACAACTTATTTTGAATGCTCTGGGTTGTGGTTGTTGCATGCTGCTGCTAGGTGCCATTAGTGTTGAAAATGGCTACACTCACATCAAAACATTTGGCATGTTCTGCAGGTGGGAAAGACAGAGTCAGTAACAGCAGTGCAATGTGCTCTTCACACACCATTTTACATAGCAACACCTCAGTGTGGTGACTTTTGTGGGCTGCTTTGGAAGCTAGACCAAACATGGTCCACACATACATCTGAAACAGAAGGCTGATGAGGATTCTTGGTTTTGCAAATGCAATCTTTCTGTTCTTATATTCTTATCATGAAAGCCAATGAGATGTACTATTTCTCAAATTTATTTGATAAAGTACTCTACAAGTTTTGGACATGTCCACTGTCCATCATCGGGAGTATCTCAACGCTGTGTACACGCAATAGGTATTTGTCACGCTAGTTCTGTTGGTGTCTGCTAGCAGATAGCAACAAAACTAGCGTGACAAATACCTACTGCGTGTATGCAGTGTTGAGATACTCTTGATGATGGACAGTGGACATGTCCGAAACATGTAGAGTACTTCAACACATAAATCTGAGTAATAGTACATCTTGTTTGCTTTCATTATAAGAATATATCACGATGCATGGTCCTCTGAATGTCAAAATGCACTATTTATGCTTGAATGTCTTGCACTAGACTTAGATGGAGATTCAGCTCAGTGGTTCTGTGTTAAATTGTGTGTAAAATGCAGATTCAGCAGCTGTTACTGACTCTCTGCCAAATACTCTGCTGTGGAGCAGCCGTATTAAAAACGAGGGGCATCTAGCGACAGAGGTGTATTAAGAAAATCACACTGGACATTTGAAACAGAATTTTGCGAGTTTTTCTGCTGACTGATATAGATGTGAAGTTCTAAGTACTGACCACTTATATTCTGTATCATTTTAAAAGCACGATGTTTTTTTTTTTTTATGCCTATGCTTATTTGATACAGAAGTATATGTGTCCATTACCGGCATCCAGCAGTAAATCTCCTTAGAATGACAACCTCCTGCAACCTAAAACTGCGTTTAGGTCACAGTCTTCTGTGGTGTAATGCCATGTAGCTGTGTAGCAGGTTTCTGTCTGTGAACAGAAAAATCTGCAAACATCTGACCCAGGATCTAACTCAAAGCCCTCTCAAAGACAGCCTGGTGTCAAAACCAAAAACTACCATATCTCATGTATATATAATTACTATTGTTGTTATAAACTACATGAATATGATAATTGTAACATATTAGTAGTATAAAAGTTGACACTAATATTCCACAGGTTCAGAGTTGTGCCTTGGATGGTGTGAGGCCACTCAGTAATTACACACGCAGTGTTTATAATTACCTCACATTTTCATTAGAATTTATTTTTCTTCCTAGGACCTTCCCCTTAATTAGATTACTTAACATAACAACCAAACATTCTCATTCAAATGGTTCACAATACAGTATTATCACTCACTTCAAGTAGCACGGGATTTGGGAAGTAAATTCCGTGAATAATCATCATCATCATCATCACAGCTGTTTTTACAATACACATGCCTAGAATTAATTAATATTTGTATTTCTTTACTTCTGATATCACACCATGGCACAGTATTGCATCTACAAGCATGTTAAAGAATCCTTTAAGCACATAAAAAAGGTAATATGCATTTAAGTTGGAGGGGTCTGATTTTTGTATATTAACGACATGCATATGTATATTTTGATGTCATCATTGGCCCATGTATACACGCATCTCCTCAAAAGTTACAGTTCAGAAAAGAATGGTATTTAAACTCTTAAGCACTGTTCTTTTACATTTACTTTCTTTTCAAAGCAGTCTTCAATCTGGACAAAACATGTACAAAAGTTACTACTGCTTTTCCAGTCATGCTCGCACAGCATTTACTGTACAATCAATAGTCTCACTAATTCACTGAGAAGTTCCACATACAGACTAGAAAGTTAGGAAATGAGGTGGTCCAAAGCCCTGTCTCTGTCGTTATCAGATTTTACAAGAGCATCTGACACTAGGTCTTCTGGGAAACCAAGATCCAAAAGTTGGACCATTGCCTCAAGATACTTAACAGCATGACTGACATTGTATCTGTTCACAATTAGGGCTTTCTCCACTTGGTCACCTGGATAACTTTTATCCTCCAAATACTGAATTTGAAGCAAAAACTCCACTACCTGCAATTAAGAGAAAATAGTATATTAAAAAACTTTGGCTTGTACATTTAATATACTGTAAAATAAAACTCAAGGATGTGTATGCCAGTCAAATTACGAACTGTTCATGAACTTTCTGATCAGTTTGTTTAAGATAAGCTACAATGCATTCAGTCACTACACATGACAATTTGCTTCCCATATGGGGATTCATAATGGGGCCACAGGCACAGCTCTCCATCACTTGTGTGTGTTAGTGCATTGAAATTGCAATGTTAACTGGACCTGTACATGGTGAAAACAGAGTACATACACATTATACAGACTCTAAACAATTCACACCCTGATGTTAGGTATTGGTTAAGAGCAAACACTGCTAAGCAAGGAGCACAATAGCAAGGATTAAGTGTATAATTAACCGCTTTTAAATACAGTCTATTATTTGGCTGAAGCTACCAACAAAACAGTACACATATACCAATTACATGCATTAACAGTAAACTGTCATTATCAAGCTGTGTAGCATTCTTTTTCACTCAACAAGAAGTACTAATTGCACACAAACATTAAACATTTAAAGCAACGTGCTGAAATGTCAAGTTATAGGCCAATGCATTAACAGTTTATGTGGAGTGGAAGATAATATTGCAGAACTTAATAATGAGAGATTACTGTTTAAACATGAGGCATGTACAACTGAAACCCAGTCAACGACTTCTGGGGGTAGGCAATGCAACAGCTTTTTTTTTTTATAATAATAATAATAAAAAAAAAAACCACACACACAGGCTTTATATAGGAGCCCCACAGATGCACAATCTGGCATATCCATCTGCAAAGAATACTTTGGGCTCCTGCCTAAACCACTGTACCACATCCTCCTGCACATCACTGTATGACATGAACACATGGCCCTTGAGGGCTCCCACAAATCCAACCCCTTGTCCATACTTCAGAGTTATGTGGATACATACTCTACTCTACCCTGGGTCATGTGGGAGGCGGTACCAGGTGTGGAGGGGATACCCTGTCGAGGGTATTATGACACATACTGGCTAATGGGGTTCTGGTCTACCCAAGCCATGGTGGAAGGTATCGTGCTGAAGGCTGCAAGGCACTCCGGTAGTGATGGCAGTGTCATAACAAACCCCTTGGGGAACCAGGCCCACCCCATTGTACGTAGACCTTCCGTCTGTGTGTGGCTCCGTGGACGGTGACTGTATGTTTTCCCCCATTTAACTGGGGTCTCCGACAGATATAAATGAATGAATAAACCATTTGTTCTGGAGACAGAGCATCTCTTTCCATAAGGACCCTGCTGGGGGAACATGGAGGGGGTGCTCCTTTACTGGGGACTTTGAGGGAAGGGAATCGCCAACAAACTCACAAGAGATGGTTTTTTCCAGAAGTTTGTAGGACCTGAGCCATCCTCGGGAGTCTCTAGGCAGAATATAAGAAGAAAGAAAATATTCTGGTTTTTTAACTAGCATTGGGTAAGGTGGTGAGGTCTTGATAACAGGCTCGAGAATTAATATCAGGCTCTAGTCCGGGAGCAAAGATCAGACCTTTTTCCTTTAATAAGACACAATCCAGGGTTGTTATTGGCCTCCTTACTGGAAATAATACCCTGAGAAGACATCTTCACTTGATGGGGTTAACTAATAGTTCCTTATGTAGGAGGTGTGGGGCAAAGGATGAAACCTCGGCCCACATTCTCTGTGAATGTGAGGCTTTGGCTTCACTCAGACACACATATGTGGGTTCCTTTTTCTTGGAACCAGAGGACACTAAGAAATTCTGGGGGCCATCTGGAACTTTAGCAATGAAATAGAGCTCTCCCGAACTGATATCAGATTATGGGGCACAAAGGGCCCATCAATTAAGGCCTAGGTGCATTGGGACTGTAAGGGCTCAAACCCAAATGCTAATCAATCAATCAATGAGGGCTCTCTTTAATGGTCCAAAGACATCAAAATCACATGGCAATAAGTCAGGGCTCTACATAAATGCACCTCCCATCATACGGCATTCAACTGGTTCTGAACTGTGGGGGCCACATTTGTGGGTAATGTTGTGCAGCAAAATGATTCTGTCACTGAATTTACTCCGATATTTGTTCTTGATCTTGGTATGAAGCTTTCATGAAATGACTATTGTTATGTGTTTTGAAGTCTAGAAACAAAGGTCCCTTTAAGTCAAAGAAAGCAGTCATCATCACTTTACCAGTGGATACTTGAGATTCGAATTTCTTCAGCTAGGGTGCAGATGGGGGTTCTACTGCATGCCTGCTGGTTTGTTGTCCGGTTCACTGTGGGTTCACAGTGGTGAAACCACTTCACATCAGCTACCACAATCCAACATATAACCCTCAGTATGGTTGCACACGTTCCAGCAATACTGACATGATATGCCCCTTTTGTGTGCGTGTGTGTGAAGAAATGGGAACCACTGGAAACACACTCTGTGATATCTATGAACTCATACAACTGCATGAAAAGTGTCAATTCTTGTATTCAATTGCAGTGACATGGAAAAAAGATCCAACATCTGTCCTCAAAGTTAAGCCTGTCTCTGTCTTGGTATGTTCTGTCACCTGCTGCCTACTTGTTCAATGCACCAGAAACAATTCAACACCACTGTCTTTCAGCTCCACAGATGGTACACATCTTCCTATAAATTTTAGTAATATCCTTCCACTTTGGGAAATTGAATCACCACCCTCTGGTCATGTTTGGTCAGATTTACCACCTGGTACTCCACCCTTAAGCTGTACTGATGTCTGTAATAGCTACTCACCTATTGGTTGGTAATGTCCTACTTAAGCATCTGCTAATGTATTTACTGAGTCAAATGTGCAGCTGTGCCATCTTCATTGCTATAGAAGCACAATGACTGGGTTTCAGTTGTGTATGGTTTATATATAGCTGGTATAACCAGTAAACATCTTTACCTATACAGCTATGCTAACTGCATGAAATCACAAACTTCTAATTTGCCAGCATTCTCACTATTACTATTACCACACATTTACTATTACAATCAAAGTTATTTATATCCACATCAAAACTGATTCATCAGATCAGTTTTGTAGGATTCTCATACTGGTATATCACATTTGGATTGTTTCTCTCTTCAGACTTTTGTCCATCATCCTGCATTTGAAGTGTGGTAAACACATTGTGGAAGGGTGACGCAGATTTGCGTCTATACATTACAACTGTGCAAGACGGATGACGCACATCTGCGTTTTTAACATGTGGTTGGTTTGCATGCACTATACACTGCTTAATACCACTCCACAAGGAGGAATGTTTCCAGAGGTATTACACCCTCCAGCACTACTAGGGTCTTTGGTGAGTATTTCCTGAAAATTTCAGTTCTCAAAAATAGATAGCGAATTTGTTATAAATTTTTAAAGAAACACAGTACAAAAGTTGATTCAAGTTGTTTAAACCCCGGTAACGGGCAATTTAACAATTCAAATGCCCCATCCTCAATGTGTTAAGACTACAGGGTTGGATCCTGTCTTCAGGTAAATGATCTGGGAAGCACTTACGACATAGGGACCAACAGAAATAACTGTGCCCAGAAGTGTAGAATAGCTTTGCTTAACCTTTTGGCACCGGAATTATTTTTTGAATTTTTAGCACATCCTGTATATAAAATGTGAATAATACAGGAACCAAATATATTACAATTATGAAACAAACTGTATTTTGAAGAGAGAGAGAAAAAAAAAACGGAGATTATATACCATGTTTAAAATATTCAGTGCCTATATTTGTTGAATAAATATATAAAATGCAACTTTAGAGGTTAGTGGTGCGGTACGACCACTATAGTTGACATTAGGCGTCAAAAGGTTAATAGGCTCAATTAAGTGGGTGTTTACGTCTTACTTTACCTGAAGATGGGAATGGATGCTGCCTACAAAACAGTGTTTTTAATTTTACTTTAAACATACGATGATGGACAATGTGCAAAGAGTGACCGATTCCATGTAATTCCTTAGTTCTTTGTCTTGTATACAAATGTGTTTATTATGCTTCCACTTCGACCAACCATTTTATTTTGAATATTTATATCTCTACACACTATCCTGAAGGGAAATACCAGGTGAATGGCATCTTGAATCTAGACAAGATCAATCCACAAATGTATTCATTGCTGATAACAATTTTAAAAATTACATAAACATAAAAAGTGTAAAGGTATAACAACAGACTGATGGATTCACTGCAGATATATGGGTTGGGCATTAGAATGTGATGGTGGTGCTCAATGTATCTCATCAAAATTCTTAGTTTCCTTGATTTTTTAAATTTCTAAGTCAGTTGCCTGTAAATGCATTCTCTATCAACTCACTTTCTTATCATCCTCTCCCAGTAACTGGCATGCCCGTGCTACACGAGGGAGAGAAAATCCCATCTCACTGATGTGCTTTACTAGATTCTGGGCTGCTGGACTCAGATCCTTGAAGGGATTTAGCAATTCTGACTTTACTGCTGGTTTACTTGCTGTGCGACTCGTAATGGATGGTGACTTCCTTGTTTCATGACGTGGATGCTCGGGACTATCCAATTCAGGCCATGGCTTCCAATTCTACACAACAGATATAAAAATTATCATCCGAAATTCTTCTACAATGTTTTCTACATATAATTATATTCCTTTACACAAGGTGTTCTGCGTTACAACAGTTCTGCTTATCTTCCAGCAGTCAAATTGTAATAGGGTTAAGATTTAGTTTCATAAATAAATACAGATGTTTCTAAGAAATCTGCTCCTCCAGCTTCAGCAAAATAGTATCATAAAAGGCAGGCATTTTTTTGGCAAGCCAAATGACTAGCAGTTTGTAAGCACGTTCGCAAAACTGTGAGCTACTATTAGCTTTGTCATGTCAGTAGGTCCCTCTGTCCATCCGCATGGAACAACTTGGCTTCCAATGGATGGAGTTTCAAGAAATTTTTAATATTTGAGTTTTCTCAAAAACCTGTCATGAAAATTCAAGTTTCACTAAATTGTGACAAAATAAATGGACACTTTACATAAAGATGTATGTACATTTATGATAATATCCTGCTCAATTCTTCTTATAATGAGGAATGTTTCAAAGGTGCAGTCGGTATGTTCAATACTTTTTCCCCCAAAATTTGTGCTGTTTATAAGATATGTGGAAAAATATGGTTGAGTCAGAAATGCCAGATGGCAAAATGGTGCATGTGCTTTGCATGCTGGATAACCAAAGCTACAGACATACACTTGGAATAAGAAGTACTCATTGCTTTTCCACAGCAATGATGGTTTCACAAATGCACCTCAATGTTATGTTTATGTGCACACTGCCTGTCTTGATCAACCATGACAATGCTTCATGGCCTTAGAGATTTAAATATACATTTCTGATCTGATCCCCACTGTTTTACTGTCTTTCCTGTCTGTACTTATGAAGCTCTACCTGCAAAACAACAATTAGACCACCTGTGCCATCGTGTTACAGGCTGTGTGCTAACAGCTCTGGCTTCTAAACTGCAATCCATCATATTGTGGTTGTGACACAACTACTCAAATTCAGTAAAGTACAGTGTGATTAAAATGAGGTCAGTGTTTAAATGTTCTGAATGCTGGATCTGGACATAAAATTAAGAAATATGTTAAAAAAATTCACAATACACAAGTTACTGCATAAGCCAATTACAGTCAAACTCAGTTATAACATCATGAAAAGGATGAAATATTTTGTCATTATAAAACAATGTTGTTATAAGCGAGAAGCGTAATGTTACAGTTAAGAGTGACAAATTAACTGGTACCACAAAACAGATGATGCTATAAACGACATGTTGTAAAAACCAATGTTTTTACAACCAGGTTCGACTGTACTTACTTTTTAATGTGGAAGTACAATTACTTACAGTTCTTCCAGACTGCTCACCTCCAGTCCTGTAGACCCAAAGCTGTTGGGTCTTGGTGGTGGTGTGTGACTTGATCGGCCAACATACGAAAGACTGTCTTCTCCACGTTTATTTTTCAATTCCTTCTCCAATTCTTGAACAATATCTGGGACACTCTTGGACAAAGTGCGCCCAGGGGAATGTTGGTCCTGAATGGAGTTACGTGTGGACGGAAAGGACGCACAACTAGTCAGTGATGGATGATACTCTGACGTGAGAGTTGAATAGCCAGATCTTGCAACAGTGATGGCCTCATGAACCACTCTTGAAGAAGCCACAGATGACTGAGGAACTACTGTTGAGTTTTCAGAGGTTACAATATGGTTAATTTGTTTAACTGGAGCTAAGGTATAGGTATTGCCTACATGACCAGTACTTGTATTAGGCGACCACGTCTGTCCAGGACAATAACAATATGTACATTCAGATTTTAGAGGCATTCCGGCTACAGAATAATCATATGGATGAGACATCATGGTAATATAATTATCATTTCTGACTCCTTGTTGTTTTAGCCTAGGACTAGTGCTATAAACACTGTATCCAGTTAAACCATTAATATGAGTATGTGCTGCTGGCCTTTTCTTTAGATTTGAATCAAATGTACTGCAAAGTGCCACCTGATCTACATTATAAACTGAGACAGGGGAAACATAAGAATTAGTCAAAGTTACATCCAGGTCACATGGTTTCTCTCTAATTTGACTGGAAGAATCTGACAAGGGTTGTAAGACATGAGCTAATTCTTCCATTTCATTTATTGTCTTCAGTTCCATGTTATCAAATGGACTTGAGGTGTCAGCTTCAAAATCAGAGATGTTAAATGTGTTGGAAGTTTTGCTACTACGCATATCAGTGGATGACTGGGTAATGGGAACAGGCGTTAAGATAGGATACTGAGGAGCTGATATGGAACCAGGGTTAGAATACAAAACGCTATGAAGGATGGGGGTTACAGCTAAGGTAGTAGAGAAGACTGGTACAGTGAGGGCAGATGGAGGTTCAGGACATGAAACACTTGCAACTATGGAGCTAGCATATGAAGTGCCAGGGTTTGAGGTAATAACTCCAGTGTCTTGAGGTTCACATGTATCCCCTTCCTGAGTATTGATTCTCTTCTTCCTATTCTCAACAGCTGCTTTTCGCAATTTTCGCCATTCCCCCATCTTCTGCAATACACTGTGTTCCAGCGTGAAGTCACACTGCAACACAAAAGAAACAACCACATAAATGAAACCAAATGAGTTATTTACTTTGTCAGTTCCTAACAGCAAAAGACACTGACGTACAGAAAGTTCTCTGAAATGAGAAGAACGTAACATTTCCATTTCAGTTCAATACAAAGGAAAAACTTAACGACCAACTAACCCACCAACACACCTTCCTCGAATGACCAAGCAGTACATTATTTCTTTCTGTTCTTGAAAATGTAGTCTGGGTTAATGCACTTTTAAAGATTGCTACACACACCATATTTACCTGAAAGAAAGATGACTCTAATCTCAGATGATCCCCTAAAAATAAAATATCTCCTAAGAAAAAATATTTTGCTATTAGTTTCATACACTTAATACACAAAGCATGTCAGATTCTATCTATTTTCACCAATCAGTGTCACTGTCTCCACCTTCAAGGTCAGTACCTTCATCTTCCTCACACTCACTCCTAATATTCCCATCCTTTTTCACTACTATACTACACATATCATCATCCATCTCATCCACTGCATTGTATATATGGCATTTCTTAAAAAACCTTTCCCCATCAGCTCTGGTGACATGCGCTGGCATGCTGTTATAATCCATGCTGACTAAATAACACATTTACATTTCATGGTTTATTAACCTACTTTAACTATGAAGATCCACAATTTTCTCCACAGATGGTGTTAGTAACATTAAGAATTTTAAGTACATGTGTTCTGGACTTTTGTGTTGTGTGTGTGGTCTGATTAGTTTCAGTTCACAGCCCATTTTAGGGTTTTAATTTGTGGAATGGTCCTGGTTTCATTTGTCAGTCTTGGAATTCATTTTTTAATAGCTATCTTCCTGTTACTACCCTTTGACTAGATCTGTTCTTGAATGCATATCTTAAGAAGTTACTGCATCTTTGGTGCCCAGTGACAAGAGAAAAGCTCATTCTAAGGGGTTTTGACAAATTAGGTGCTTCTTTGCATGAAAATGACAACAGAGCTGCATTCTGAAATGTTGTATTTCTTTAAAAAATCAGATGATGGACATAAAGTCCCAAAAAAGAAGACTGTATCAGTTAACTTTAGTCATGCTCTGTTCTCTCTTTTTTTTACCCATGATGATTTGGTGATGCAGGCTTTGTTTTGGCTCTCCATGGTCCGGTTTAGAGGGATCTGGTTGGGCGCTTCTTATGCGAATTTAAGGTAACCTCACACGTTTAAGCACCAAATGTCTTGCATTGAGTAAATACCGAATTTAAAAAATGAACTTAAAAATAAAATTGAATAAAAACAAACAATCCTGAAATAATGGATATCTGCAGGGCTTGTTTTCTTTCATCCAACCAGAGTTAAGTAATTTATTTCAAAATATATTCTGCCATAACTAGAAAAATGATATCCAGTTCTGGAGAACTATAAAATACATTATGCAGATGGCACGAGCACTAGCATTGGAGGAAGGGGGCAAGTCAGACAGCTGCCCCTTGCGCCTCCACATCCAGGAATTTTTAATGTAATTCAGAACTGACATAAATGACTAAAAATAAGAGAATACAACAAATGTTAATTTAGAAAATTGAAATTATACCTCATTTTTTAAAATGTACTATCTTGAATACATAAGCATGTAATGGAATCCATAAAAATAATCCTGAACACCTTAAAAACAACTTATGTAAGTTGTCTGGCTGCTCCCCTTTGGACACACCCTGACAGTGCCCAGGGTGAGTGGTAATTGTCCTGCAACATTTGTCATTAGGAAATTTTATATTTCACATGCAAAACAAAAACACAAAAACAGGTCGAAACCCAATTATAGTCAACAATTCACTCGATGCAGAAAACAAATGGTAATTTTTCTCTCAAGCTTTAATGAGATGAACTTTTATATTCCAACGAATTCAGAGACTGTAATAGGATGATAATTCAACAAAAATAAGCGGAAATGGGAAACTACAGCATTTAAGTTACAATCACCAATAACAGCATGGTCTGCATGAAGTGACTGTGCATAGCTGGGCAACTCAAAACTGATGTTCCATAGGAACCTGCTGCCTCCATTTTCTGGGGAGAAGGGGCTTCCTCCAAAATACTTGTATAGTACTTTTTTTTATACCAAACTACACCACACAGTTCCCAGAAGACTATATGATTTAAATAATGACCTTCATTACAACCTCAAATCTCATATAAGACAGCCACTGTATTTCTACTTTTGCAGAAAACTTGACGTTTTCCATATAAATAAACAAGATACATAATGTAATGGTACAGTACATTCACATATTTTTATATCACCTCAGACAGCCTAACAGCCCAATACTATTTCATTCAAAGGCAGTTTTGCAAGGCGTGTTCAAAAAAGACTCAACTTTTGCTATAAAGACTTTATTGCTCATTTTACAGCATTTTAAGCAATGACCCCTTCAAAGTAGTCCCCTCTACTGACAATACACTGTTTCCAACGTTTCTTCCATTGTTGGAATGCTTTCTGGAATGCACTCTCTGTGATGGCGCACAGTTCTCTTTTCGCATTTTCCTGAACCACCTCTATGATTTGGAAATGACATCCTTTCAAAGTGGTTTTAATTTTGGGAAACAGGAAAAAGTCTGCTGGGGCTATGTCCAGGGAATAGGGTGGATGGGGCACAATGGATGTCTAATGTTTTGCCAGATAACTGTGGATGAGGAGCGCACATGAGACGGCAACATCCAAATCTGGTTTTCCTACAATTCAGGCCTCTTCCTGCGCACAGCGTCCCCCAAACGTGCTAAAACTTCCTGGTACAACTGTCTGTTTACCATCCGACCACGTGGTACAAATTCATGACAGACAATGCCTTTCCAATCAAAAAACACAACCAACATCACCCTGATCTTTGACCGACTCATCCATGCTTTTTTGGTCGAGGAGACCTTTTCCCCATCCACTGCGACAACTGCATCTTGTTGGTTTTTGTCCGTCTTACACAACAATGTGATGTAAAGTTAAGCTGTAAACAATTAATGTAGCTACATGTTTCAACCCTTTGGGGTCATCCTCATGCCTGAGGATGACCCCAAGGGGTTGAAACATGTAGCTAGATTGTTTACAGCTTAACTTTACATCACATTGTTGTGTAAGACGGACAATAAACAACATTGTTACTTAGCACAACGGGATGGATAATCCACAATTTAGAACTGCATCTTTGTTTCAACATCATACCCACAGATCCATGTCTTATCTCCTGTTATTTTCTTAAGAAAGTTTTCATTACCATTTGCATTGGCAAGCAGTTCTTGACTGATTTCAACAACATTCTCTTTCTGATCATCAGTCAACAAATGCGGCATGAATTTTGCACTGATGCAATGCATCTGAAGTTCTTCAGCAACAATCTGATGGCAAGATCCCATGCTGATGCCCACTTCATCAGCAACTTCTCGGATAGTTAAATGACGATTTCCACGAATCACAGCAAGCACTCTCTCGACATGGTCGTCGTTTGTTGATGTGGGAGGTTGTCCAGGCCTGGGATCTTCACCGACCAACATTCTGCCCTCTTTAAAATGCTTAAACCACTCATAGCACTGTGTTCGGCTCATACAGTCCTCCCTGTATACTTGGTTAAGCAAATGAAATGTCTCTGTAAAATTTTTACAAAGTTTGCAGCAAAATTTCACACACACACACACACACGTTTTTCTTCAAGCTCTTTCATTGTTACTTTGTCACTGTTCCGACAAACAGCTTGTGCACATGCTCAGTTCAGCAGGTGCAGCTCAACGACTAATGCTCATAGCGAAACGGGACAAATTGCAGTTTGTTGCCAAAACCCGACACTACGTGTGCTCAGTAGCCACAGTGTGCTCAGTAGCCACAGTGTGCTCTCTGTGCTGAGTTCGGTCCCTTTTTGAACACACCTTGTAGGGCAAATTTATGTTGACGGAAACAGTGAGTTCCATTCATATTGTTGATCTACATGTCACTGTCATCAATGTAAAATACTGAACATGTTACTACAGAAACATAACACTATTCTTTTTATTACTGCAGTTGATTGAAAAAACACTTCACTTTATACCTTCATGGCCACCCTAGCAGATAAATACCATTTCACTGGAAGATGGTGATTTTATGGCTAATTTACATCACCCATAACAATAAAATACACCTAGGTGTTCACATAAAGTACCTGACATTTCTGTCTTTTTATAGGCAAATCTGAATTTTATTAACAGATGTCAGTAAGTCTCCAATGCCAAATTTCATGAAAAACCATCCAGCATGAGCCGAGCTGATAGACATGGACAGATGAACATGATAAATATAACAGATGTTTCTAAACTTAAGCGAATGTGCTTAAAAATTCCAAACTGTAATATTAAAAGTCGATTATTTCCTTAACCAAGGACAGGAGAATGCTGGTAACAATACCTGATTTAACAGAGCACGTTACTTCAAGCAGTTACGATTCTGCATTGTATTAGTGGTGCCCCACTTAAATACTGGAGATATGACTGCCCTCACTGAAGTGTTTTGTGGTTTTCTCAGTTCCTCCAAACAAATACTGGAAAAGTATCTTAATTTACACCACAAACATACAAAGCTGTAGTGTGTATATATCTATATATACATACAGTCATGAACATAACAATATTACAATTAGTAGCAATATATAAGTTACGACTACATGTTTTGGCCCTGTGTGTAGGCCATCATCAGGTTGTCCGAAAAACTTATTAAGTGACTATACAATATGTGTGGTAATTTTGGAAGATCAGACCACAAGTACCTTCTTCCATACCCCTTCCAATCCATTATTCACCATCACCCAGTCACTCAGTGCCATACAGTTCAAATTACTGACAGTGTCCATAAATAAACCATATATAAGTGACTGATTTTTTGGTTATTTACCACAGCTTTGTCACCTACATGGTCATACAGCATCAGATGGTTGAAAGATCATGAGAATAGTGAATTAAAAAGGATGTGGGAATAATTATGGCTGTTTTAAGGCAACACTCCATCAACTGATAGAAGGAACTGAGGGAAATTACAAACACCCCAGTCAGGCAAGCACAGTGTCTTGATCAAGATTTTAACAGTAACTTCATATAAACAAAGCAGGAATGCTAACCATTAAAAAAAAGTATGAATAGAGGTCAGAATATCTTACCTCTCCTGCGGCAGTCTCAACGGAAAACCTATGTTGGCAGCTAACTGGTAAAGTAATCTTCCTTGGTGGCTTATACTGTTCACTGATTTTGACAGCAACGCCATCCATGTATGAAAAGGCTGTGAATGATCAGAACACATTCTGGTGTTTACCACAGATACATCTGTATAACTTTCCAATAAATATTATTCCTTACATTTAGGAATTCTACATACATTTCCTTGTGTGGAACCTAGCAATAAAGCAATTACTTACAGATGCCAATTAGGAAGAAGTTGGAGGATTCCATTTTTCTGGGTATGTCATATGCCAGAAGAATGAACTCCTCAGCTACACCACTGTGAAAACCTCAGTGCATCCACTATATGCTGTGAAGACTAAATAACTGCAGGATTGAACATAGACACACACACACACACACACACACACACACACACACACACACACACACACACACACACAAAGACTGTGAAGATTACAGTTTTCTGAGACGTGATAGTATGTAGTTTGGTGCATAAACACCCATATTTTTTAGAAAAACATCTACATTGAACATGAGGCAGCAGGTTCTTCCAAAAGTTTGGTGCATGTCTACCAAACTACACTATGTCACATCCCAGAACTGTCATGTTCACACCAACAAAAACCTCAAAACTCTCAAACCAAGTCCAAAGAACCAGGAGTACCAAAAATTCTGAAGTCATATCATAAGAGTGAGCTCACCTTGCCTCTCTGATTCATGTCCATATCGAAACATACTGATGCTTCACAGCTGTCTTTGTAATCACCTGTAATAGAAATATGTTCCATACCAGTGTTTTTCTCATTATATGATGCTGTGTTAACCTGGTGTACATACCAAACTAGTCTAAGTCAGTCTGCTTCTACCAGCATATTTCAGTGTGAACATATGAAAATCTTGTGTTTACAATAAAGTTCATGACAACAAAACAAGAACAAATAAATTTGTGTTCTTCTGGGATGTTGTGCAGCGCAGTTTAGTAATTGATTATCAATGTTTGGGGACTGATATGTTATCCTGAAATATATCTAACAACTACCAACCTATGCCACACATTACAGAGGAGTGAAAGACCTCAGCCACACTAAAGCAAATTAACAAATTCTCTAGTTCAAGTGTGTGTGTGTAAAACTGCAATAATCATTCCAAACAATACAGGCAATGTACATATAAAGTAACACTGCGGAGAATCTGTGTAATGGTTATACCTCCTTGGCTATTCTAATGCCATACCACTTGAAAACAGCACTTCTATGACAAGTTGCCAGCTGCAATAAAAAGTATGTACATCTCCATGTAAAGTGCCTGATATTTTTGTCAAATTTTAACCACATCTGGTTTTCTCCACAGACTCTTGTGAAAGTCCCAAACGTCACATTTCACGGAAATCCGTCCAGTGGGAGCTGTGCTGGTATGTGCAGACAGATGGACTAACACCCTGATACCATTTCATTCGAAGAGAGGGCTTTTATGGTGATTTAATGTTGCCAGCAACAACGAAATGTACAGATCTCAAGTAAGGGGCCTGATATTTTTGCCTGATTTTAAATAAATCTTTCTTGGCAGATTTTCACAGAAGTGTCATGTACCAAATTTCATGGAAGTTCATCCAGTGGGAGCTATGCTGATACATGCAGATAGACGGATGGATATGATGAAGCCAGCAGGTGCTTCTCATGACTATGTGAATGTGCAAAAAAAAAGATGATTATTTATCACCTTGCCCATCATATGAGCATGTCACGTATCATATTCAGCAAAAAATATACCCACAGTGTTCTTGTAAAAGTAGCAAAGGTCATTGCAGCTAAGCAACATTACATGAAATAAAAGACTGGATGAAGGTAATGATCTTTGCATTTTCATCTTAGGACTACATGGGTTGAGTGGCTAGCTTCAAACATTGGTTACTTTATCCTCCAGGAGAAAGCCAGCAGCACCAACTGGTCAGAAGGCAAGGAGCATTTTGTATATGCTGCAAACTGAACCATTTTCAAGCCAACAGTTACTGACTGAGCAACTCTGTGTTACAGAGCTGCCATGTACACAGGAAATTTAAGATCAAATAATGCTGACATTTTCCACTTTCTTACATGCGAACTTCACAACAAGTTGTGTGAGGTTGGGGGGTGGGAAGATTCTGAGATGTGTCAAGTGCTCCTGTCACCATCGGTGGTGAGCCTTTATTAAGATCCACTGTGTCTGATGCAGCTCATGCCTGCCCCTTACACCTTAAGCTTTCCATCCTAAGGATGGGTGCTATTAGTTAATTTGGACAGCTGGAAAAGAGGAGAAAAGATGAGAAGATACGTTGCAAAGCACAGCTCGTTGGTGTTGAAGACACAAGATTCTCTTCCGGTTCTTAACAGGATGCACACCAGTTCTGACAGTTTGGGTTGATTATGTTGAAGGAAGAACACAACATATAGTGGCATGACAAAATTACGATTTACTGAATCCTCTACATGATCATCCTTTGTAACTTTCTTGTCCCAATGTGCTCAGTCTGGTAGGTGATCCTCTTTCGGGAAACGGGTGTGGTTCACTGAATCACATAGTGTTAATTATTTCTTTTTACTTGTTATTTTATTTACTCAATTTATTGCAGATAAAATGAAAAAAAGTTGTGCTGTATCAAGTTAAACAACTAAATCATATTTTATTAAAACAACACAGTTACTTGTACTCCTACCTACACCACACTCGTACGGAACTGACTTCCTTACTGGACTGCTAGCGTCCGTTATCAGCTCCTAACCCTTTCGGCCTTTAAATCTCTTCCCTCCTACCTATCACCAATGGTCCTGAATATACGATGACAGATTAACCTACAACGCATGGCCATGAACTGTCCGTAACTGACGCCAGCAATCCTAAGAAACAAATATATTAAAAATGTTTGGCTACATTCCCATAGCATGCTGCATGTCTACCATCTTACTACTTACATCAGCTATTTAGTGTTCCAAACTGACATTTCCGACAAACATGTCTTCACCTCCTGTGATTGGTCTGACAATGGGAAAGGGTTCGCTGTCATTGGATGACCAAACCTTTTTAGGAGATATTATACACTTGTCATTAGTTATAATTAATTTAAATTTCTGTGAATACAAAATGTCCACATGGAATAATGCTGAAGTAACATGTAGCTTCAGATCTGAGGTCTGGTCCATAATTTGTCAAAGCAATATTTAGGATTTTCTAAACTCAAACTTCCAAATGGTCTGGTTTCTTACAACAAATGCCATAAATGTCACGAATGGAGAGAAATACATGGAATTTGAGAAGTTCCAAGGGTTCACTTCCAACCAGTATGTGGAGACAGCCGAACATATAAATGCCTGCTCCTAACACAGTCCCATATAAACTTTCAGAATATTTCCTCATTCACATACTAAGAGGTGATTTGTCTGGGTTTTTAATCCATTCATATGTTTGGCTTCTCTACCCTACAACTGGTTTCAGATTACCATCTGCTTGTATCAGAGCAGTCCTCTAATAGCAATTGCTTATGCAGATTTAAGTTTCTGAAATCTGCAATGGTACCCTACAAGTAAGGTTCCCGTAACTTAAAAATTAAAACTTATATCTCAACTATGGGTATACAAACAAATATCTTTCAAGCAAGCAAAACAATACAGAGGCCAGGATTAGTTTTCCCATTTGTTGCAAAATTTTGCTGATGACATTTTTGAGATATTTGAACAGAATAAGGTCTTACAAATTTTACATTTATGGATGAATACTTCTGAAAACATGCTTAAAAATACACGCTGCTAATTAAACTCTTTAAAATGCCTGCAAGTTTCATCACAGGTATCTTAATAACAATCCTCAATGGCTTAAACTTGTACCGTGGCGACTACTGCACGTACAGGCCAACAAATTCTGGAAATGATTCCCTTTCTTGATCTTATAACATACATACCAAGGTTCACAAGAAAAAACATGTTTGGTTTAAAAGTTGGACGACAGGCACACAAGGTCACACACACACAGAAACTGTATTGTAGTAATTTTGTAATGTCCCTATATGGTTTAAATTTGTACTGTGGTTACTACTGTATGTACTGGACAAAAATGCTGCATATCTTTCACTTTCAAAATCTTATGGCGTACATATCAAACTTCGCCTCCCAAAAAATGGTATTCCAAGAGTTAACAGTAGGGCACACAACGTAAAACACACACACACACATAGTAGACTTACTTAATGAAATTATTCATATTAGAACCATCAATACAAAACCACTATATTTAAACTGCCACTGAATTTCTGAAACGGAACCGTCAATTAATAAAGAACATTTCTGCGAGGTTTCTAACCTCGGTGATAAATTTCTTACATCTGTACAAATTAATTCGCATAAATATATGGGAAAAAATTACGGAAAATATGATCACACTTCGCTACACTTTCATTGCATGATATATGCCAAAGACGCATACCCTGAAAACTTTTAATTCATAACTCAATGACATGTTACTTCGAAAAGTCTACCTCGTTTTTTTATTGTTATTACAGCCATATGGAACTGACCTTTTTCCCATGTCCATTTATTGCTTACGACACAATTTCTGCAGTCCATGAAACATTACATTCATACTATCAAGTTATTAACCAGCTGGTTTTCTAGATTTTGACACTTTCATGTATCGTTACGCAAGCAACAGTAAACTCCGACATGTTTGCTACCTACATTCTCAATTCATGTACGTAACTACGCTATTGCCAACCGCTGGGAGCAAAAGAACTATTGTTTGAAACATAGAAAATTGTCACGGATCGTCTATGTATCTGTGTTGTAGGTATTCAGTATCACATGATGTGTTCGCGGTGGCAGTGTTGAGCAATGCTTATCGGGTGGTTCGTAAAGACGTATTCGTTGGCGTCGTGTGTTTATAACCATTTTGATCCATGTTAAAACGATTGAAACTCAGCGACGCTTTTGTTGTACGCGTGCGGTGTGTTAAACTAGATTGGAGTGTCTAACACAATTATTTGATGGTAGAGATATGTATATAATTTATTACATAAAGAACTACATGTTTCGGCACTTTTCATTGGCCATCTTCAGGTTGATGAATAAAAAAACTTAGCAGCTATACTCGACTTGTGTGGATTGTTTACAGTGGGGAGGTAGGAGGTGAAGTGGGTACGAGATCTTGCATGTGTTGTGTAGGGTGGGTGGTGTGGGTACATGGGTTCTGCTATTTTTGCTATTCTAGGTGTTAATGTAGTTGGATGTAACGTATCAACTTATGTTTGTAAAGATTATATGTACATGTACACTTAGCTTATAAATATACAGTGTGCAACTTTTTATAAATGTAGTATCTATAGTTATAGTAGGTTCATTGATCAAAGACTATACACAAAGTGGGTGTAGTCTTAGATCAATGAACCTACCATAACTATAGATACTACATTTATAAAAATTTGCACACTGTATATTTATAAGCTAAGTGTACATGTACATATAATCTTTACAGACATAATATAATACGTTAGAACCAACTACATTAACACCTAGAATAAAAAAATAGCAGAACCCATGTACCCATACCACCCATCCTACACCACACATGTGAGATCTCGTACCCACTTCAACTCTTACCTCCCCACTGTATACAACCCATACAAGTCGAGTATAGCTGCTTACTAAGTTTTTTCATTTATCAACCTGAAGATGGCCAATGAAAAGTGCCGAAACATGTAGTTGTTCTTTATGTAATAAATTATATACATATCTCTACCATCATATAGTTGTGTTAGACAAGTATATACACTCCATTCTAGTTTATTATAAACACAACGGGGATGATGAACTTTATGAGTATGGTGTGTTATTACGCCGTCATTTTTCAATCTTAGAATTGAGCTGGTGGAAGAAGTTACGGAGGTTTTACATTGATGTGTATATGAAATCACACATTGTGTAATGAAGTAATATAAACTTAGCCCATACTCAATTTCTATTTTGTGACGAATGTGTATATTAATTCTCTTTCAGTGTTTTAAAAATGTTGGGTATGTTCTGTTCTTGTGACAATTGTTCAGTATGTGACTTTAAATGTAACCTTAAAAAGAAATGTTCATTGAAACGACAGAGCCTTAAAACTATAAGAAAAAATAATTTTCAGAGAGACTCTGTGCATGCTGTGTGTCTTAGACCCATTAACAAAAAGTTTTCAAGTACCAAAATTGTTTATTGTAAGCATCAGTAATTTTTGTGGCATGTCATGCCAGATAATCTGTTAAGCAGCTTTTGCTTCAGGTGTAACTGACTGTATAGTCCCATTACGTAATCTTAAAGGCATACACATCTTGTACCACCACTGCTGTATACAATCACATCTAGTTCTGCACTGCAATTTGTAAAATGTCATGGTTTTTATCTATTGTCATGGTATAATGAAAAATAAATATCATGCACAGGCACTAACTTAAGATTTAGGCATGTTTATATTATTTGAAAATACTAGAAGAATTTTTGTGTGTGTGTGGCACAAAACTTATGTTCATTTTTTTTCATGAAATTTTAAGGTATGTTTATTGCAGTGGATTTTAAATCTTTGAAGGTGCATATGAAACGTGGCTGACAATAAGAGAAAGTCTCCAAGTGTTCTGTAACACTGAATTTGGTTTAAGAAGATCCATTACAAAACAGAATGGGGACAGTACAAGCTAATTTTGTATCATTTTTTTGCACATTATGTTTTAAGATAGAGATCAGAAAACCTTCGATACTTTCTCCTGTAAGCTCAAATATGGTCTGTTGTATTCTTTCCTTTGGGTGATTCCTCGGCGTCTGAATTTTGTGTGCCGATGTTTCAGAACAGTCTGTCCCATCTTCATAGATCTTGTTCACACAACCTATGAAGATGGGACATTGTGTTCCGAAACGTTGGCACATAAAATTCAGGTGCCGAGGAATCACCCAAAAGAAAGACACAACATTCATGACACGCAAAAGTTTGAAATAAAGAATGAAAATTGTCTGCCTGATGATAGTCATAAAAGGCTGAAATGTCCAGGAGTAACAACAAACCACAATATAATCAATAAATAAATGTTCTATGGTGGTCTCTTCATGATTATTGTTTGTGACAACTAGACAGATTTCAGAGGCACTTGTAAAAAAACCCATCAAAATGTCAGTGGGAAATTTTGAGGTTTTCTGTCTCCAGCTATGATTTCCACAGATCACCCTTACATTTCAGCACTTGTGTATGTCATAGCCCTAAGGGGGCTATTGTGAAGTCACAGTGCCACTTGATACTCATGTGACAGATTTGAAAAATTCTTACAAGACTGATATTCGCAGAGTATCATGCTGCACTGTTGTGATGAAATTCTTTAAGGTACATTTTATCACCCTCGTATCTATTCTTAGGTCTTCAGTGGTGTTTTCAAGTTTTCCTGCCAAAAGCCTTGGAATTTACTTTCTCATCCTTCCACAATATTGTGTAAATAGTAAAAATTGTGAAACTGTTCATTATGCAGTATTTTCCAGCCACCTCTTACCTTCTCCTTCTTTGGTCCAAATATTCCTTTCAGTACACTTCCAGGAACACTTCAATGATTGAAAGTCTGTGTTCTTCCCTTAATAATGTGGGAGACAAGGGAATACATGGTGTTCTACCCCAGAAGACAGTATATTCATGGTCACCACTGTAAGAAGTTTGAATCTTGCATTTAATATTGCACATTTGTCCTTTCCTCACCTACTGCTAAAGACTGCAATACTCTATGGTGATCAGTGTCGAAGGTGCGAACACAGACAGCACAGACTCATGTACATACCCATGCACATTCCCACACTTGTAGTCTAATGAATACCCATGTTCAAAGACTTAAGTTGTGAAAGGGAAAATCTAAAATATATATAAGCAATGGTCATTAACTGTCAACACAGTACACTTACTAGCAACGGGTGCACCCAGGGGTGGGGAGGGCTGCAAGGTTGCAGCCCCCCCCCCCTCCAAACCAAACACATTTTGTAGGCACGATATCAAAAGTTTTATGTGACTTACATTTCAGTCAAAATCAGCCACTGAGATTGGCTGATGACTAGTACACTAGAATTTTTAAAACTAATAGAAATAAAAAAAAATTGGACACTGTTATTGAGTCATAGAACACATAGTTATATTTGTATGTATATAAATGCAGTTGCAAACAATGTTATGTTACAGTAATACTTAATGACATAACAATTTTTTAAAATAAAATATAAATCATACATATATACAGATTCAGGGTCAACTGCCCCCCCCCCCATTCCAATGAAAAATCCTGGGTGTGCATCTGCTTACCAGGTAAATGTAGGTAACTATTATTTTATACCATACATTCTCCAACATGTTTTAGTTCTAAATGAACCATCATCTGGGAGATTACAATTTAAAGGGAGTGGAAGATTTAAGAACCATATTTCCGTATACTTTCATCAGTGTTGGTACACCGTACATCACATCAAATGCAAGTTGTAATCAGGTTTTTTGTATCACAGTTTAGGATATATGGTTATTAAAATTAACCACTGTTTGTAGTCTTAGTGTTATATGCTGGACTATTTGCAGTAGTATAGTTAAAACTATTATTATACAGATCACGGTTTTATAAATTGAAAGGTATTTTGCATTCAAACATCCATGTTGTTTAAGTTATCTTTCCACAGAATAGTGTGAAGGCAAGTTGTTCAGTGGCAGAGGTACACAGATAAAGTGAACACCAAGACATGGAGAATGTATGCTTAAAGTAATCAGTACCTATACTTACCCGATCAGTGAATGCAATTTGGCCATATATCTGTATGTGCTATTCAGTAAGTGTGGTGATTCAGAACCCATTTATTTTTAAAGATGTAAGCTACAAATAAACCTTATAAAAAGCAATGAAAACCATCAAAACAAAACTTTATATATACAGAATAAATCAACTGTGCACACTCATTTTGCAACCTCAGTGAAGTCAACAAGAATGTAATTCACCTGATTAAAATCTTCAATAAAATATTCACATGCAGACAGCCATGTCAAAGTGTTAACCCTTTAAATGCCAAATTAAGTCCCATCTGCCATTTGCTGGCATTATTAGCAGCTCACCATATTCTCCACGTTAGCAGGATAAGGGTTAATATACATTGAAATATGTAAGATCTCTCTCTTCCATTAATACTTCAACATAACTGTACCAAAATGACTACTATTTGAGCTTGCTGCAATGTCACTGACTATTGTAGTAGGTTTGCGTTCCCTGAATCAGCCAGCAGTAACAGTGGCTCCTACAAGGAAGTGAAAAATTTCCATAGTGCATGGTAGAGCTACCACCTTTAAAACAAAAACTGCATGGTAGAGCTACCACCTTTAAAACAAACTGTCTCTGAATTATTTCAGTAACTGAACAGCTCACAATGGTACAGGTCAGAATTTCACATACACTGTATTTTTAGACTTTTCCTTACACAATTTAAATCTCTGCAAACAGGTATTCATGTTGTGGCGTGAGAGAGAAAACCAACAAGGTGCAACAGGAAATTGAACGAAAAACTAGAGAGACTCCAAGCACAACACAAAGCTTCCACGCCCAGACCCAAGGAACAACCCACATCATTCCCATAACTAACTGTTGCATCTTGTTGGTTTTCTCTCTCACTCCACAATTTGCTCACGATGCACGGTCACACAAACCTAAAGGCATTCATGTATTTTGGCACATTAAAACGTGAATGTTTATACATGTGTGTGTGTTCCCAGTGCTTACACCTTTAACACTGATCACTGTACAGTTTACACATTCTTCAATAGGCGTGTAAGGGAAGGAGAAATATACAATATTAAATGCAGAATCTTAAGTTATTACAGTGGTGACTACGAACATACTGTCTTCTCAATCTTCAGAAGATGCAGACATCTGCACACTCCTCCAAAATATTGGTATGTACCATATTTACCAAATATATGATCAGCACTTTTTTCCCATAATTCAGCACGTGACATATGGGGAGTCATAACTGTGCACAAAATTGAACATGTTGTGCATATGTATTTTCCTGAAAAATTAAGCACAGTGAAAGTGGAAGGGTGGGGCCTAATATGCAAGGTTTTATACTTACTTACTTACTTACTCCATGGTGCAGAGTCCTTCTTGAGAAGCTAACCAGTTTGCAGCTAGTCAAGAAATTCCTCGCATTTCACAGAACCCGAAAGTTCATTACCGCACTCACAAGCATCTGCCACCTATCTCTATCCTGGGCCCGCCCAATCCAGTCCATACACCCACATCCCACTTCCTGGAGATCCATCCTAATATTATCCACCCATCTACACCTAGGCCTCCCCAGTGGTCTCTTTCCCTCCGGCTTCCCCACCAAGACTCTATACACCCCCCTCTCCTCACCCATTTGCGCCACATGCCCAGCCCATCTCATTCTTCTCGATTTTATCACCCGCATAATATTGGGTGAGGAGTACAGATCATTTAGCTCCTCGTTATGTAATCTCCTCCATTCACCTGTTACCTCATCCCTCCTAGGTCCAAATATTCTCAACACCATATTCTCAAACACCCTCAGCTTCCCTTCCCCCCTCAATGTCAGTGACCAAGTTTCACACCCATACAAAACAACAGGCAAAATTATAGTTCTATATTCCTTAATCTTTAAATTTTTTTGATAGCAACCTACAAAACAAAAGATTCTGCAATGAATGATAGCAAGCAATTCCTGACCTCAATCTGCTCTTAATTTCTTCCGGAATAGAATTTTGATTTGTTAAAGTTGTTTCCAAATATTTAAACTCTTCCACCCTCTTGAAAGTACTATTATCAATCCTCACACTGTGACTTCGTCCTGCCAAGGTCTTATACTTAGGTAAATGTGGTACCTACCAAATTACACAGTGTTACATATTTATGAATTCATTCATACAGTGAATATGTGCCATAAAGAAAATACATCAATAAGTTTATCCTTTCAGTGAAAAATATTATGGCAACTTAACCCTTCTGCAACAGAGGATATTTAATAGGAACCTTACTCTACAGAGGATATTTAAATATTTTCACCAAAAGATACAGTCTTTACTACTAATGGTCTAAATGTGAAGAAATGTGAAATTTAAAAGGTAACAACTGGTTACATATTCTGCAAAGTATAGTAAATTATTTCATGTGTCAGTATTATTGCTTAACATTATTGCCCTGAATTAATATTGTGCAGTGCGTTCCTCACCAAATGACTCAATAGTGCTGTGCAATATTTCATTTTGCATGTGAGTCAGGATGAGTAAACATGTTGAGTGATAATGATGCTGTGTGGCCACTGCTTTAACTGTTTAAAAAAGAAATTGCTGCTGGACCAGAATGGTACAAAGATCACAACACACACAAGAAAATCTTACAACAGACTTAAGGGCTAAATGAGCCAAATGACTACGAAACGTTTTTGCTATTGGATGGTTCATCATTTGATGAGCTGCTCAAGACTGTCACCCCTATCACTAAAAGAAATACTAACATGCAAGAAACAATTGTTCCCAGTCAGCATTTATCCATTGCTATTTAGCCAGTGCATATACTTTTGAATACTTGAAATGTGAAGGTGCTATATCTCAATACATTGGAATTACTGCAGACAGATGGTAAGCATATACTTCCAAGGGTATTCAGCCAAGAGTGCAAAATTTGATTATTAATGCTGCACTTCAAGCTATTTGCTGCAGAGCTTGCAATATAAGAAGTGCATTAGCAGTTCTTCCTGAGAACTCGCATTCATGTACTTTCAAACTGTGTGGTACTGCACTTGTACCTATGTGCAAGGCAGGTTTAAGCAAAACTCACAAAGTATACACATTTGTAGCAGTCTGGCTGACACTACTGGATCACACTCACACTGAAGACATATTGTACTAATTAAAACAAAGCTGCAGGGGTGTAAAGAATAATGCTATAATTGTATTAAAATATTCTTGATAACTCAGAGACATTTTTATGATGGCCTTCAAACTACAGTCCAACATTGCACTGAAGGTAACAAACTCTTTCTTCCTTTGGTCTGGGCTTTTACATAATCATTCCTCCTGTGAGTAATTAGAAAACTGCCTGAATAATGCAGATGGCTTAAATACTCTCAATGGTTTGCACATGTTTAGGGAATTAGAAAACTGCCTGAATAATGCAGATGGCTCAAATACTCTCATTGGTTTGCACATGTTTACACACACACACGAACATATGTCACACATGCAAGCACAATAAAAAAACTATTTAAAAATTTTAAATTCTCTGGGTGAAGAGGCTTACATACAGTATAGAAGGTAAAATCATTGCTACACAGAATAAATATTCTATTATCAGTAAAGGGCAGAATTCCAAAATACACTATGAATGGTTTCATACATAACAGACAACACAGTGCCATGAGATGACAGTGCAGAACGTTCAAATGCATAGCAATTATGAGCATAGTAACTTGGATTACAGAAGACAACAACGGATCACTCACATACCAAACTGCAGCTCTTATGTTTTGTCTACCAGAACACATCAATTCTTCCCAAGAAAAGCTTACAATATGGAAGGAATAACAAACACTGCAGTGCTGGGTGCAGATAACTTTCTCTGTATACAATATATGTGTACCAACACCAAGAGCAAAGCAGGAACATTTTTACCATAGACAGACTAAATAAATATCTTGTACAAATGCTGTGAGTGGCCTGTGTCACAGACAGCCTTTGCCTCTGTCAAAAGGAAATGTAGGGAAGACCATCAGACTTGATGACATTTGTTGATATATAATAGCTTTTTTGATGTGTAAAGCCTGTTCACATATGTCCAATACTGGCTGAAAGGAAGAAGCATGAAACTGTAACCAGTGATCCTGGAGAGCATAGGAAATGTTTTAAATTGAATTTTGCAAATATTTCACAACAGACATTCATATACACCACCTGTGACAGTGAAATAAACATGAAAAAACTAGATTGAATAAGCAAATGATTCTTTTCATGATTAAAAAAAGGAAAAGACAAAAGGATTCAGGGTGAAGGTGCAGGGTCCAGTGAACCAGGTTTGATACGTAGTTACTGAAAAATGATTCAGATTTTAGTAGCCTCAAAAGACATAAAATGTAACACACTGACAGAATGCTCAGACTTCTGTGTTGACACATTATGTATTGACATTAGAGTATCTTGGAAACTTCATGGGACCACAGTTTGAATGAAGTGCTGCACAGGTTAGTGCTGCACACCAAGGAAAGTGAAACAGGACGATCAAAAGGTCTGTACTGGGCACTGCGGCTGGCATCGAGGGTTTAAAGTTTCTACTAACAGTTTACAATGGGAGGGGGGGGGGGGGAAGATTTTGGATCTTATCAAAATGTGGTGAAGTCCCGCCCATCTATAAAGGAAAGCCCTTTACCCCAACCAGGCTCCCAAGTCACAAAAAACGAAATACTCA
>Ga0131853_10003439_pt1 | contig 28390 bp, 12 predicted proteins | sample TergutLab28metaG_FD_92764 | JGI IMG/M metagenome (GOLD analysis project Ga0131853, IMG submission 92764) | Labiotermes labralis P1 segment gut microbial communities from Petit-Saut dam, French Guiana - Lab288 P1 (version 2) (version 2) | ecosystem: Host-associated > Arthropoda: Insects >...
CAAAAAAGCATTTTTAACAATTCATAACTTTAGAAGACTATTCCATATTACGGGTCTCTTATTGCGCATGAGCAAATTTTAAAACATTAAGCCACTTCCTCGTGGTGCAAATAGGTTTTGTGAACACAGTGTGACACCACGATTAATAACCTTCCATGAGGGTTGTTTGACCTTGCATCTTCCTCATGAAATAATAAGGAATGCCAACTTGATGCAACAAGGTAATTGTATTGATATATTCTTAGCTTGACATGTTTCGGGTACATACGCCCATCATCGTGCGTCGCACGGCACCATCCGCACCGTACACACGACCCATGCAGCGGCTCTCAATACCACCACCCATCCAAAAACTCGTTGCAGAAAACCATATGCTGCAACTCAACATTTAATGCTCCTGATGATGGGCGTATGTACCCGAAACTTGTCGAGCTAAGAATACATCAATAAAATTACCCTGTTGCATTAAGTTGGCGTTCCACATTATTTAATAAACTTAAATTAGCAGACGAACATTATACTTCGAATGTCAGTTACGTACTTAGCGCAGCTTACACTAAATAGGCGAGTATCGGATATTAGTAGAACGGATTGCCGTCTTGCACGATAATTCGACAGTTGGTATTCAGAAATATAAAGGAGGACTGAAAATGAAGTTATGTCGCCAAGTTACGTGGTTCAGCACGAGTCGCAGTGTGGTCGATGTTGCTGATTTCAAACAAATTGGATCCACATGTAACGTGGAGAATTGGAATTCGGTGGGGAGAAGATAAAGAGAGTTGCAGAATGTAACTGCAGCTTTCCACAGCGAATATAACGTATGAAGTTGCACCTTTGGGAACAATATTTTTTTAGAGTTTCGAAATGTTCATCCCCTTTCCATCATGAAGAGAGGTGAAACTAATTGCCATTCTGTTCAGTCCACTTGGAAGTTTCCCCAGTTTTTTTTAACTTTTCAATGTCCCTACTGACGTTCTGAGCTGACACGTGACTAATCAAAGTGGATTTGGAAACTTTGTAGGGGCTTATTACTAACTACACAAGCGAAATGGAAATGGTAAGTTTTGGACGCGAATTAGTGCGGCACGGACGAAAGATTTCGCCTTGTAAAACGTAATTTCCTTTGTTTGGTCAAATATATGTCCCACATAGTTTGGAAGAGTATTGGATTTTGGGCCTCTGAAAGAGCCCGTTATTTTGGTAATTATAACTTACCTGGAATGTAAATTATTTCGAAATGTTGGTGATGTTATGTGGTATTCGAAATAAGTTCTATTCTTTACACTTGAAAGTCCATCGTTGTCACATTTACTCAGATAAAGCTTTTTCGACCTAATGTAGAGAAAGCAAAAAAAGGGTAAAATTACATAACGAGTTTCATAATCAATTTCTTTACAAATTACTGTTACGGTATTAAATTCAAGGCACTTGAAATACGAAATGTGTATAGGACTTACGGGAAAGAGGAAAATATACATGTAAATTTATTAGAAAATCTCGAGAGGAAGATCAAAGCATAAGTCGAAGGAAGTTAGTGAAACTGATGTAAAAGGAAAGGCATGTGAGACATTGGTGTGGATTCATCTGACTTAGGGTAGGGATAATTGACAGGCTGTTGCGAGCACGGTTATAAATCTTACGGGTTTTTGAAGAGGGGAGGAGGATTTCTTGAGAGATTGTCAATTTCCCAAAAGGACGCAAATCCATGGAGTGAGGTATTATCTGCATATAATTGATGGAAATTTGATTGTATACATATTTTTATCTTTTCGAAATGCATGAATATTTGTTTGGTGTCAGAATGAAACTATAATTGCAGTGTAGCGCGTTATATATCATCATGGTTTGTGGTTAGGAGTGGACAAATGGCGAACTTTGCTCCCAGATATAAACTTTGTTTGCTCTCCATATATTCTCCAGAGAACCATTCCAGATGTTCAAACTTGGAGTACCATATCGTGACATTCTGTGTCATATACAGCGCTTATGTTACAGCATTTCGTGTCGCGCACTGTTGTTACAGTCCTGTGGTGCGGACGCTAAAATATTAGTGACCTTTTTCGTGGGAGTGTCATTCATCATCTCTAGGCATAGTCTTGACAAGTCTTTTCACTGTTTGCAACTACAATGCACCTTTCGTGTAATGTAGAGTGTAATATATGTAAGTGCTGCAGACATTGAGTACTCTAGTTACTGTTGTGTATTGGTTTGCAGACTTTTAAGGCAGGTGTTGATCAAGTGGTGTTTTGGGTTTTGACACCGTGTCTGATTGCAGATACACACTGACATGTCAGAGGAAGACCGAGGCAGTACTCTTCTTTGAGACATCGATGTATACCTCTAATTCCACGGTCATATACGGTATCGAAACCATAGGACAGTCATTTGAGTTATTCCTGCTAGATACGTTATTTTGGTGCTCTAAACTGAAAGCCCTTTTCTAAGGTTCTCTGGCTCTGTGTACACTACAGACGCATCTGTTGCTGAGGTAGTTCATCTGAAGTCACATTCTGAGGCGAAGAAGCGATTGCTGGCTTAATCCACCCGAAGCTGAGAATGTCACCCGATTGTGGATAACTAGGATGTCGAAGAAGTTTGATTTTTTTTAGCGGTCACTAAAACATTTGCTGCAAGAGAAAGGCAAGTTGAAGTTATTAAAGTGCAGTAGCTTTCTATCTTATGTTCTGACTACAAGATATTTTTCAAATCGTGGACCTGACATACACTGTTTCACACAAATGGCTAACGACTGATGATTATTGTTGTTAAGAAAGTCGCCATTATTTGCACACGAACGCCTTGCTAATGTTACACCTGAACACAACTTGAACATTCGTAGTTCAGTAGCACTGGAGAGAAATCAAGTTCAGAGAGGCGAAATCCCTGCATGCTTTTTGGTTATTAGCAGAGTATAAAAAGTTTACTACAAGTCGCAAAGATCTAACTGGCACAGAAATCCTTCCGAGGGCACCGGGAGAACTGAGTACTTGTGTTTGATGGCCTGTATTTTTAACTCGCTGTGAAAGTGATGATTTCTTACACCAGTATATATATATATATATATAAACCACTTTGTTATCTGAGTTGTGTTAAATAAACGTAACGTGAAAGTTGGCTCTATCCAGTCTTCAGTAATTTGTTTACCATTATGTAACATGACACGGAAGTCGCTTGGCGTTCTCTGCATTGACATACTTTAATTACATTCTTTTTTGTGAAATAAAGTTGATCGAAATCTGCTACTTAAGGAGCTCCAGAATGCAAGAGAGAGCAAAGTAAGGAGCGAATAAGTATAGAAAGAAACGGATGCTGTTTCTTCGTGGTAATAAAAGTGGAAAACAGAGAACTAGGACTCTGTGGCCATACTGAACGGACGAAGGAGGAAAGCTTACTGAAAAATGTGTTTCACGTTTCATGAAACAGAAGAAGACGGAGTGTATCTACGTAACTGCGGAAAACAACATTTTAAGTCCATTATGAAAGATCGCAAGCTGGCAGATGGAGACGGGGAGAGTGCATAGTTTGGAAACTGATAGGGGTAACCCACGAATATGTAAAACCGAAATAATAATAATAATAATAGCAATATGATGCCTAAAGAGCAGAAAAGGTGCTGCAGAGGATTGAAAGGATGCGAAGATCAGCTACGAATATCAAAACAATATTACAAGAATGTAAGAACAGGAGGAAAATTGTATGCATGGCGTGGATAGATTATCAGAAAGATTTTGACAGTATGACTCACAGTTGAATAATGGGAGTCTACAAGTTAATTTGGATTGATAATAAAATAATATCTTTTACTAAGAAAACCGTGAGTTATTGGAAGGAGAGTATGGGTCCGCTTACAGAAGGAAGATAATACGAACAAGGAGACTCTTTATCACAACTCATATTTTGCATTAGCTTAATTCTCGTCACAGAGCAGTTGAAAAAGTTGAATACAGAATATGAAGAACACACAAAGAAGACAAAATATTACACTTACTTTACATGGATGATTTGAAGCTGAAAGGTAGAACGGAGGAATAAATCCAAAAAAGAGAGGCAAGTAGTTAGAACTCCAGTGACAATATCCGTATGGAATTTGGAATTCACAAGTATACAGAGATTGTATTAAAGACAGGAAAATTAGTTAACTTACAAAGTTTAATACTTTACTTCAACAGAGAAATACAAGAGCTCGAACTTGGAAAAACATACAAGTACCTAGGGATTGAAGAAAGTGAAGGCTTAAAACAACGAGTGAAAGATTGAAGAAAGAATGCACGAGGAGTTTAAGTACGGTACTGAAATCCGAGTTGAATGCCAAAAATAAAATTACAGCAATTGGAGCATTAGGTGTTCCAGTATAAAAATACAGTTATGGTATCGTTAGTTGGAGTTTAGAAGAAATAAGAAAAATTGACAGGAAACTATAAAGATTCTAACAATTTATATCAAATGTATCACCAAAAGCTGAAATGTAAGCTATGTATAAGACAAGGAAAGAAGGAGGAAGAGGCCTGTTACAAATATAAACACAAAACATGTAGAAGACCAGTTTGTAAATACGAGGGCGTGCTGTCCTTAGCCCGAACTACTTCCCGGTTTCATGGGACGGGATTGATAGTGTCGTTGGAAAAAGGACCTCTTCATGTGCCGAATTGCAAGTCTTTTCTTGCTACAGAGGCTGAAAGGAAGCATGTCAGGCGACGCGCGCGATTTCAACAACATGGAGACGCGAGCTGGCATCAGGTTTTTTTCCCCCCTGCAAGGCAAGGCGCCGAAGGAAATTCACGCCATTCTGACAGAAACATTAGGGAGACATGCACCATTGTAGGCCACCGTCAAAAACTGGGTAGCTCAGTTTAAACTTGGTGATTTTTCCACCTGTGATGCGCCTTGTCCTGGACGACACAAAACAGTGACCACCCCGGACATTATTGATCAAATTCACGAGCTAATCTTAGGAGACCGTCGGATTTCGGCTAAATCAGTAGCTGAGCAACTGGGTATCTCACGTGAGCGGGTTGGGTCCATCATTCATGAAGATTTGGATAAGCGGAAGCTCTCCGCGAAGTGGGTCCCGAAATGCCTGAACGCGGAACAAAAACGTCAACGGTGCCAGTCGTCTGAGTCACTTTTGGAACTTTTCCGGCGCGGTGCAAATGATTTCCTGTCGCGATTGGTGACCGTGGACGAATCCTGGTTATATCACTATGACCCCGGAGACAAAGCAACAATCACTGGAGTGGCGGCATAGCGGCTCACCCCGCCCAAAAAAATTCCGAATGCAAAAATCCGCTGGAAATGTTCTCACCTCCATTTTTTTTCGATCAAGACGGCATCCTCCTAGTTGATTATCTTCCCAAGGGTCAAACTATCAACGCGGAGTATTACTCATCTCTGCTGGTGTAACTGAAGGAGATTTTGAAGGAAGAACGTCGCGGGAAGCTCACCAAGGCGGTGTTGTTCTTGCACGACAGTGCCCCGGCTCACCGGGCATTTGCAACCCAGAGGAAACTGGCCTACCTGGGTTTCCATTGTCTTGATTACCCACTCTATTCTCCGGATCTGGTCCCGTCGGACTACCACCTGTTCACTGGACTGAAAAAACAATTGAAAGGTTGCCATTTTTCGTCCGATGCGGAGGTCATTGCTGCCGCAGAGACCTGGTTAGGCGGACAACCTTCTGTTTTTTTTTTGAGTGGCTTGCAAACGTTACAGCAACGGGCTAAGAAGTGTATTGAGCTTCGTGGGGAGTATGTTGCATAAATCCCAAGTTTGTTCGCTGTAGCTTGTTTCCTTCCCGGTCGGGCCAAGGACTTATCAGCACCTTCTCGTATTGTTCGAAGTTACGAAAACAATCAGCCAAATATGAATTCAACAAATAAAACGGCAGCCAAGGTTGCAGAAGAATTAAACCAATCAAATGGAACAGTGACAAAATAGGAAGATATTTAACACACATAAGCAGGATTAGGACAGTACTTAAAAAATCGGGAAGCAAAGTAATGCATGGCCAGTGTATTAGAAATATAGATAGACAGCTGATTAGCGACGTCACGTTCCTATGGCTGTCGAGGGGAGATCTGAAAGGAGAAACTGAAAGTGAAATAATAGTACCACAACACTGGAATTACAAACCTAATATCACGCGGCAAAATATTACAGACAGAAACAGATAGCGTATGCAGATTCTGTAAACAATTTGATGAGACAGTAGAACACATAATATTAGCATATCCAATATTGGCAAAAGAACAGTACATAAAGAGACGTGCTGTAGTGTGTGCTCAACTATATGTTAGTATATGCAAGGAATAGGGCTAAATTAGACAGTGAATAGTGGTATTACCATGCACCAAGGAATCTGTCGAAACCAGTCGTGAAGTTAAGGTAGCCATATTATGGAATCAACAAGTGCAAATCGACAATAAACCGGACACCGTAATCCGCGATAGTGAAAAAAGAACACGTATGTTAATAGATGTTGCTATTTAAGCAGAGAGAAATGTTATTAAGGAAGAAGCTGAGAAGATTCTAAAGTATAAATACCTTGTAATAGAAATTCAGCCCACGTGGAACGTAAAAGCAAAAGTGATACCAGTAATAATATGGGCAACTGGAACCGTCTCAAGACCACTCAGACAATACCTGAGCAGCATACCAGGGAAGAAAAAAACCAATGAACTACAAAAAAGCCACAATGTGCACTGCACATATACTTCGGAAAGTACTGATGTAAAAGTACAAAACATATTTCACGGTCGAAGGAACATTTCAGGTAGCACAAATTGTGAATACAGAACACCTGCAACACTGTATACCCTAAAATGATAGTGTGCTTTAGGTAAATAATTGTAAATACCGTGCGTAAAGGTGATAATTATAAATATAATAGTAATAATGCCAATAATAATGGTTGGCATCGAAGCCTTAAGGCTCTTTGGCTAAGAATAACCAATCATCTGTCTACGTGAGTACACTCAATTCTCGAAAGTCATGCAGACTTGTGTAAAATATCGTATACCTGAAGAGAGTAGGCATTGTCAAATACAAACCCTTTGTAGTCAAGAGTTCACGTGCATTTCACAGTTTCCTTCGCCCCTCAAATTACCTATTTTCAAGTTTCTGTATCACCATTAATGCAACGTGTGAAGCTGTGATTTTCTATAAACGTCCCAAGAAAAAACTATTCTAAATGTATAATGAGAGTTTTCAAATTTCTGTACATTGAAGAAACCCTTTCCAAGTTCGAAATTTCAGATTTGAATAAGCCGAAGTAGCTTTGAATTGGTTTTTATAAAGGAAGACATACCAAAACTTTTGGGTCTTTAAAGAAATTCGGAGTTAATACATAAGTGATAAATAAATATATCTTTCTTTATGACACTGCATACGTGTATAAAAGAGCGAGTTTAGCCTGTTTTGTTAATGTGTACAGTAAATGAGAGATGTAGGTGAGTTATTGAACGTCATTGATTTTATATTAAGCGCCATTACCACTGCACCGTTAGCTGTAAGCCTTTAACTCTGTTTTGCTCTACAAGTGTACAGTGTAAATAAAGCACACTGTCGAAGAGATCTTTCCTTTATGGACCTTCACTCTGCATGCCAAAGGTGTATAATGTAGTAGAGTATCAATATACATGAAATAATCTTGCTTGAAATGAAATAAATATTGAAGGTTACGTCAATACAGAAGCGCGGAACGCTTTGGTAGTTCCAAACCCATTAAGGGGACAATATAATGTTACGGAGAGAGCACAGGAATAACAAGGATAAATGATGATAGGCAACGACCTACACACTAAGCTGGTATGTAGGCCATTACCTGCAGGATTTGTGTGACGCATGGCTAGGCGAAGGACACGTATTGTATACAATGGGGGGAAAAAAGTTCATCGCCATGGATGATGCATTATTTATCCTCTACTGAAATGAAGTCTGTAATGTGTTGTAGTTCTGATGGACAGGTTTTTGTATTAACAGCGTCGATAAAACGCACTTACGTGTAGGTGGGTAGGAGGGTGTCAACTGGGGTTATCTGGTTCAGGATAGGGATCAATTGTAATGAACGTTTGGTTTTCTTAAGAGGATGGCTATTTCTGGACCACCTGTAACAATGAGCTTCTGCAGAAGGAGTCTTATGTTTGGAATTAGTTTCTGTTGCATTTTCGGTATGTACCAGATTATGTTTAGTCTTGTCTTTTGCTGGCTTTACCGTCGCCATATTCTTCTGCTGTTGTCGGTCGTGTTTGTTGAAGTCTGAGGATAATTCCAACAGGCAGTGATGCATTTGATACATACACGTGACGTTATGACTGCTTAGAGACTCGTCCCGAAATCAGCTTCTTTATCACTGCTGCGGTATCAGTTGCACAGCAGCACGGGTGTTAAACAACGGTTATTTGGTTTTAAAGTTTCATATTTTGGAATTATTTATTAATTAATAGAATTCATTTCGTTGTGTACTGAAGCGATCAGCACATCCCATTATCAGTCCAACACAACTGTATATGCTTAGAAAACGCTACATGTTTCGGTTTGAACAATCCCTCCTCAGGCTAAATAGAGACTTAAATTGCAGGCAAATTATGAGTTGCACTTTTTACTTGCAATTTGAGTCTGTATTGAGCCTGAAGGTGGATTATTTAATCTGAAACATGTAGTGTTTTCTAAGAACATGTAGTTGTGTTGGACTGGTGAGGTCATGTTGTTTTGATTAATATTTTGGGCTCTTCGTATAACGAAGCACAACACCATGTGCAAAAGATAATATTTTGTAGGCGCGTTCGCAAAATTGCGGAAAGCAACTATTAGCATCATCATATCTATCATTCTGTCCGTCCGTCCTTCCGTCCGCACGGAGCAACTCTGGTACCACTGGACGGAGTTTCATGAAGTTTGATATTTGAAGATTTTTAAAAAATCTGTCGAGAAAATTCAAGTTACATGAAAAGCGAACAAGAATAAAGTGTACTTTACATGAAGACCAATATACATTTTTTATCATATCTCGCTTATTTCTTCTTAGAATGAGAAATGTTTCAAACAAAAGTTGTACAGAAAATCAAAACACACATTTTGTGTTTATTAACATTTTCTGAAAAATCGTGCCGTTTATGAGATAATTAAAAAAAAACTGTAGAGCGGGTCAGGCTACAGATGACATCATGGCGCATGCGCATTTCTTGCTGGATACCCAAGGCTTCAAATACATACACTTAGGTTGTGTAATGCTCATTGCTTTTCCACTGCAAAAAAAAGTGACTGATTGTTCAACTGTAGCATGTTTTTACGAACACCTGCTAAGCATGTCCTCGTCCACTTACTCTGTCGTTTGTCTGCTCCTAATCTGTGTGGCTGCCATATAAGTAGCACGTAAACGGTATTATTAACGACGATGCATTACGAGAAGTTTAAGGAGAAGTTCGGTGGCCTTGACGGTCGTAGGATGTCGACACCATGGTTAGCCAATTTAGAAACAAAAAGCTCATCAAGAATTTTTATCATGAGACCAACGCATTGCTAAGTGACGCATAAGGGTACCTAAATATTTTGAGGACGCGTTACGGCCACTCTGACGGGCTTATTATAGATTTTACGAAAATATGTAGAAGTGTTTAATTTCTAAACAAGTTCGTATTTGTCTGTTGTAGACTGTATCTAGCGACTCTTCTATTAGTTGCGTAGTAAAGTTAAGAAAAGGGATCAAGTAAACACATTTGCTTATTTGGGGCCTTAACATTTTCAATTACATTTTGATTTCTTACTTGGGGCCTTAACATTTTCAATTACCCTTTAATTTCTTATTTGGGGCCCTAACATATTCAATTATATTTTCATTTCTTATTTGGGGCCTTAACATTTTCAATTGCCTTTTAATTTCTTATTTGGGGCCTTAACATATTCAATTACATTTTCATTTCTTATTTGGGGCCTTAACATTTTCAATTACATTTTGATTTCTTACTTGGGGCCTTAACATATTCAATTACATTTTCATTTCTTATTTGGGGCCCTAACATATTCAATTACATTTTCATTTCTTATTTGGGGCCTTAACATTTTCAATTACCCTTTAATTTCTTATTTGGGGCCTTAATATTTTCAATTGCCTTTTAATTTCTTATTTGGGGCCTTAACATATTCAATTATAGCTTAATGACTTTTACCCAGAAGTTAAACAAAATATGCTACCGATGTAATTAAATTTCAAGGTACCATGGATCGTGATTTATAATATTAACAGCGGTGCGGGTTTGCGCAAACCTGCGGTATTCCTGTTCATATGGTGCAATCGGCGTATAGATTTCCATTTCACAATTTTTTTTTTCATTGTGTAACATCCGCTTACAGTTGCCGTATTAAATCCCAGGAAGAAGTTATGTTAAAAATTCTTTTGAACTTTGGACTGTTAATTACTTTGCATACTGCTCTCACATAGTTTTTTGTGTAGCTTTGGTAAAGTTCTTTGCTTTGCAATGGAACAGAGAAATATTTTGCATTCTTCATCGAGATTATACTCTGCTGACGAGTTTTACGTAAATATTTCAACATTAAGGGGCCTGCGGCTGGTGCTGTGACTGTGTGCTGTGAGAGCGTAATGTTTGGCTGCGACAGCAAGATGAAACGCGAGTAGAGAAATTGCGTGTCTTCCCACTATGACGAACATATTGCGTATGTACAGCTGTGGTACAAAGAACAGTACTGTGAGTTAATAACTCTACTGATTTGTTAATGGCATGCCTATTCATGTCATAATGATTTATCGGCACTTTACATATTAGTAAGTTATTAACCTACTGACAGCTTTTAGAAAGTGGAGGCTCATATTCCCGTCACTAAAGTTCTAAAACGTGAAACTAAAAATGCGTTATGTGAATGTTGTGTTCGTCTGCCTGACAGTTGCCCGTTACACTTCAGAATTTTATGGGATTTCATTTATTTTATTAAGATGTCCTGTATAAAATGTTGCTGTGCTACAAATCGGAAGGTCGCTGGTTCGATCCCAGCTAGTGTCAGTGGATTTTTTATTGACATAAAATCCTTCAGATCGCACTATGGCCCTGGGAGTCGACTCAGCCTCTAAAAGAAATGAGTACCAGGATTATTTCCTGGGGGTAAAAGCGGCCGGTGCGTAAGGCTGACAACCTTACTACCATCCTGTGCCGTTGTCACGAAATCTGGGAACCTTAACTTCCTGGAACTCTCCGAGCCACTCCAGGCCTGTAATGGGACTGCTTTACCTTTACCTGTATAAAATGTAGAGTATTGTAAAATTATTATTTATTTTCCTGCTCCTAACCCTCATAATGAAGTTCCCTTTCGCCTTACTCTTAAGTGTGCTGGTTCTAGTAACAGAATGCATTAAAAACATGTATTTCGTTTTGGTTGATGCAGGTCTGCCGAACTGTGTCATTGTTTAAAGAGCCTTGAATTTGAATATCAATTTTCACAGTTTATAAAATTAATATTATTCTAAGGAAGAGATATATATTATTGGAGATGTCTTTTGGGATATGACGCCTTGTATTCTGGAATACAGTTACTAAAATTTCGGAAGAATTTGCCTATCATTGTTGCACCCTGAAGATGGAAGCAGAAATCTTCACTTCTACGACATGAGACTATTGTGTCTCAGATGTAACCTCAGTTTTCCTTAACAATCGCCGTTGACAAACATAATTTTTGTGTGTTTTTACAGCGACGCTTTTTAGTTATGCAGGTCTTGTAGCTGGGAAATTGCGGTAAAATGAAGTTCGAAAACAAAGACACGAAAGAAATGTAGAAAAGTCTTGGACAGTTACCGCACTAAAGACGTGACGGAAGAAAGAATGGTAAACACGCGCAAAAACACCCACCCACACGGACGCGTATCTCTACAGACATACAAACTTTGTATTCGAAATCAATTCGTCGTATCTTACTCTGCATTCTGTAGTAGTAGCGTTGAAACTGCGCCATTAAACAAATCGAGAGACGGTATATTGATATAGGAGGTTTAGATAAGTAATTTGAATATAAATTGGAGTCTTGGAATTTTGTATGTGGAATGTAAAGTGTGTATATCCTGCCGATCGGCGAGTATTTCCTTGAATCTTTTTTTATCCCTTCGAACAGAGGTAGACCGTGGCTTTTACAAGTCTTTCACTGTTCTGAACACAGACTAATTAGTCTTTAACAATAACTTGGGTACTTTGGTAAAAGGAATTAGCAGAGTCTGCCATGGAAACTATGTGAATTATCTGAGCAGACATTACAGTGATAATTTGAATGCTGACTGTTACATGCACGGCGAAATTAATTAGGATTCGCAGATGAAAAAAGGACACAACACAACCGCTTTATCAGACTGGAATATTATATTTTATTTATTTATGCACTGCCAGATAGTCATTTGTTTTCTAGTGAGGCACTGTTATTAATTGTGGTAGTCACCGAATACAAACTTTATTGTTTTAGGTACATATATACTTCCAGTATTACATTACGAAAGTTATTATTATACAAAAACAGAAATATATGGAAACCTTTTGTACATGACATTGTTTCAGGGATAGAAACTCAAATCTCTAGGGGATATGTTTGTCTAAAAGCGTAGGACGTAATACTGAAATGTTCCAGCTGTCATATTGCCATCAGTCATATCAAAAACCGCTTTGATTTGTGCCCGTAATGCTTCAACTGTTTGTGGGTCGTTGCGGTAGACGTATGCCTTTGAAATCCCCCACAGACAGTATTGGAGGGATTAAGGTTGGTAAAATACGAGCAGCATTATCAGCCACATTGAAACCGTTGTGGAAAGTGGTTCGATATGAACCACTACCAAAATATTTGAAAAGCATTTGCAGCGGGTTATTGGCAGTGTAGGAATGCACGCCATTTCGCCGGAGAAACGTCTGGCTCGTGCTTCGGTCACTGGGGTGACATCTTCGCGAAGAAACTGCTGAGAGGAAAGGGCGCAGCTGGCTGTTCGCTGTAGAATGTCGGTATTAGACCGTACGAAACGGCGACTCTTGCCTAGTGAAATGGTGCTTATTTCGCTACGCAGATTCTAGAAGTGTCCGAAGATGTAAATTTTATTTTACATCGAATAACAAAAAAAATTTACAGATTTATGGAAATGCTGGTGCCTGAAACACACATGCAAAAAAATGGGACATTTACGGTTCCGAATCTGAATAAGGCGCATTGAAATGACACCGAACTCCGTGGTCGTGTGCTTAGCACTTCTGCTTCGTTTATGGGAGATCCTTGTTTCAATCTTGGCCGTTGCACAGTCTTTCGTTACTGACGATTGTCGTGATTTTTTGCTGCCCTTACAGGAAAATTCCGGACTAGTATCTGAAATTTGGTCATTATGTCTTCCTCCCATGTACTTTACAATTCATTTTACTGACGTGTCATTCGACGCTATAGGCCTGTATTTGAACTCCTATAAGTGCATCTAAACTGAAACAAAGAATGCTTGCATAAACATATAAATAAAATAGGTAAATAAATAAATAAATGAGGACACAGGGCTTCAGACGTGCATCTTGGCCTTAATTTTTAAGAAGTGAAATGGAAGGAATTGTAAACATATCGCACTGTTTTAAAACCTTGTGTTTATTTCCTTATGTTATGTTGGCAGAAATTTATGGCTGGTCGCGTACGAAACAAAGAAACACGTTTTGTTACGGACTGCGTGTCTGTCCCGTGAGACTTACAGCTAAGACGTCCCATGCCGAAAAAGTGTAAGGACGTATTTTCATTACTCTTCCTTCTTTGTCCATGATATTTCGTGACGTATTCTTGTTGAAGTATTTTATATCTCTTTTAAGATAAATCTTCGTTCCTTCTGCTGACAGCACTCTCATCGCATGGCTCATAATTAAGCCATGTTATTTCTGCGTTATTTTTTTCAGATATACTTTCATTTATCTTCCCAGTACTGTCGCTTTCTGTACGTTTCTAGATGCCAGACATTCCTGAGCGTGAAAACAGATAATGTAGACTTGACACGTGCTGACTTGTGTTTCAACAAATATTACTATTTTGTTACTAATTTTGGCTTATTTACCGAAATTGTCACGAAGTCAGATTAAGTAGTGTGTGATGGTGAATTGTGAATTGTAAAGCGCGTAGTTATTGGCGGTTGTGCTCTCGTGTACGCTTTTATCCTGGCTTTTGCACGGATGGAGGTGAGATACACGAAAACATCAAGTCAGGATAGTCGGTATTATGACGGTGGAATGGGAAACCACAGGTGGCAGTGTACCGTGTTTGTAGTGTGCATCTGCTCTCACGCACTGGAAGAGAAACAAGCGAAGTGTCACCTTGTTACGTATGTATATACAGGATACATATACGGCCCCACCTGCATGTATTTGCTATAGAATTGCCAAGTTTTACAAGTACCCTTCTGCAGTCTAAGGAACCGTTCCTGATTTAATGAGACATCTGTGTTATCACTTTCACGTGGCTTGCACTGTGCACACAGGTGCGTGCAGTAGCATTATACAAGGAAATGTGCACCATCCAAGGAACCGTAAGTGATTTAATTCGGCGTTTTTGGTTACACCTGGCTGTGGCCTGAACTGGAGCGTGCGTGGTTTAATCTCTAAAACAACCATGTAACAATTGGCAGGATCATCCAAGGAAATGGCAGACGTGATTTGCTCTCCGGATATTCCGGGTACCAGGAACTAGGTTGTTTCTCTCCACCACACTCAATGCGAGATTGGTCTTTGCCCTTTGTCTGTTTTGTCATGTCCTTCCTCGCCTTCGTTACAAACGTGGTGGTCGTCCTCACAATCGACGGCATCAAAGGTGTGCGGCGCTTCGAGGACGCTGCGAATGCCAGAATGAGTATGTGAAGGCCCACGGCGACAAGACTTCTGCTGCTCAACAGTTTTAAGCGCCGCATACTATCGTGCCCCAGGTCAGACGTCCACGGCATAGCCGTGACAGCGTGGCACCGGGTGAAGGGTTTTAGAATATAGAACCTTCCAGACTGCGTCCTTTATCAGCATTCAAACTCCCATCTTCCCCCACTACTCACACTACCGGAAAGGCTGTGTCGGACTAGAATACGTGGATTCAGGGTAGGCATGAGATACCACATCGTCGTCCCTTCTATTACGTGAGGCCTGCGTAGACACAACTGGCTGGCAGGTGTTTCAGCGAAGGGGTCGCTGTATGCGGGAAGAACCCGCCCTAATTACACTCCCACTGCGGCATGAGCTCCCTTCCTGGCGCATCTGCTACCACACACTACCAGTATATCTGCCGAAACAGCACCGACCTAAGGGGCGACATTGATTCTTGAGGCTTCCTCCGACCTGACCGCAAGCCCTGCCAAACATTTGCTGCCGGACATGCATTAGGCCTCTTCTTGAAATCTGTTTATGTTGATGGTTATGAATATCCAGGCGTAAAATCGATATCCTTAATGATTAATAAAGTGACTCAGAGATACCAAACTGACTGCTGAATTTGTTCAGGATATTGTTAAGGCATCTAACGGTCCAGTCGTGAGAAGTGTTCTGCAGTTACTTTTGAATGCATGTGTACTTGTAGGATAAACATTTTCACAACAATGTTACAAGCCGGTTCTCTGTAAACTCGTTGTTAGTGCAACATAAAAAGAGTCTGATGCGGACATATCTTCATAGCTGAGGGCTTATGTAATTACATCGAGATGTGATGTTACTAGTATCATCGTCCCCGAGGTCCCATATAATGCGAAGGAAAATGTCACGCCCATATTACACAGCGTAATGAATTAATAAAGTGTCTGAAACGTTACTGCAAAAAGATACGCTGTCTGCTTGCCTGCCTTACGTAAAACGTATATCCGATGTCACACTATAATATTCTCGCACATTTTCATGTGCAAGAAGAATTTCTGGCCGTGAGCAAGGCCCGTATAGCTTGTAATAATCAATGTCCAACTGGAAGTATCACTACAGTTTATCAGGACATTATTTTTTTTATAATTAGAATGCGTTTTGAATTATGTGCTGTCAGTAATTACTAAGGCTGTATAGCGAGTGTATAGCTCTGACTTCCTGTTCTCTTTCTATTCCATTTCCAGCCAAAAAAAAAAACATTGTTCGCATGATTTCAGGCTTCCGCCTCGAAGTCGATGAGATCTGCGGTCTTCTGGGATGTTACGCAGCCTAAGGTGGCAATTGCTTACCGACGCTTCGGGACAATGGGTCCCTTCTTCAGCGGTCAAGAAATCCGATTTCTTGACCCTTTCAAGAAATCGATTTTCTTGACCCTTGAAGATGGGACCAATACGTTGTCCAGAAACGTCGGTAAGGATTTGCCACCTTAGGCTGCATAATATTCCAGAATAGCGCAGATATCAAAATCATTGTTGTGAGCTAGAAGGTGTTAAATATCATCGGTTTCATAATGGATGTTTTTCTGTAGCATCTAATATGGATTCTATATAGTAAATTGAGACGTCGGAACTTTTGATTTTACGAAGTATGCATTCTGCGAGATTTTTGGTTCTCATAGCTGTAAGTGTGGCGAAAATCGTCTGTTGGAGTGTGTCGCTGTGCTGTCTGTTTCACATTTACCGACATTTTGGAATGACGCTGCTAAAATTGTACCAGAATAAACCTGACAGCTTCCAAAAGTACGATATTCTTTCAGGCCACACCATATTTGAAAATTCGTTTGACAAGTAATTCTTAGAAAAAATTTGGTAGCGTGTTTTCCTCAACTCTTAAAAATTGGATTGTTTAGTGTTCTAGCTGTGAGCACGATCTCACCTCATAACATTCAGAATAGCCTGAATATGATATACAACACGAAAATTTCGCATTGTATACATAATTTGTAAGCAGGATTCGTCATTACATTCCTTATATCCCGTCACACGAAATGTCGAAACTGCTGCTAACGTCAAGGCGAAAGGCAGATGTAAAGTTTGCGCTACCGCTGTGACATTGCTTTTCTTTCTATAAAATAAAATAGACCCTGTCGCACAAAATTTCGGACCTTACATTAATTTGCACCATTTCTGCCTCAATCTGAGTAGTACACATAGCGAACGGAGTTATATCACTGTTATATAAAAACAAGAGAAGAAGGTAGAACTGCCTTCACCTGGCAAGATATTTGTACCGTGTTTCATACAAACATGTCATTTTTACGGAAGTGTTTAACCTTTTAAAGCCTAGCGGTTTCTTTACGTACCACCAGGTTTAGCGTTCAAAATTTCTACATGGTGCTCGCCTTGCGCTGAGTGTTTTGTACGGATCTCAGAACTGACAGCGACTTTTGCTTTATACATCATTAACTGACTGGTTTTTATAAACGTGATGGAAAGTGTTTAGAGCGCGGTACGGGCTGATTCCTTATAAAAAGCAGATTACGTTCAGTCTTTAAAAGGTTAATGGGGCCAAACGAGCAGGCTTCATGTGAAGGTAAATACAGTAAGCCAAAATGTTGGCATGGATGCAGACAGTACAAACAAACTTATGCATGTTAGATGAATTTATAGTTCAATATAATACTTGTACACTCTGTGACTTATACAGTTAAATTATTAAGCCCGTTCTTTTGTCAGGCTCTGTTAGAAGATCATTATTTCGCTCGTGTTATTGGTGACTATTTGATGGCGCCATTTTGTAAATACACGGTTGTTACCTGCCGTAGTCCGCTTATGCTGTTAGTCTTCAACATTATAGCCGTGCAATAGTTACTGTGGCATCGAGCTCCGTATATGCATGCGTACATCCGGTGTTGGTCATTAAGTAATTGGATTTAGTGCTATCATGTTGTTGGTGTCACTTACCTGTGAATGTGGTCATCGCAAGGGGAGCAAATGTCGCTGGAGCGTAGGCATAATATTGTTGATCAGTGTAATGAAGTGCGGTACATTTCAGCTGCACTAATCACCATGGGCAAGGTGTCAGACCTGCTTGAGTGGTGAAGGCAGCATTGAGCATTAGGATGTCTACCAGACCATTTGTCTGTGAATATCTGCCTTGGAAACATAAAAATGTAAACGTAACAGAATTTTCTAATGTCTCCGAATTTTATCACGTTATGTTGAGAGCAAGTTTACCAGTTTTCTGTTATATTAATAGTTTTTGTCAGTGCCATGCGGTTCAGTTGTTTTACACTATAAATTATCACAAAATCTCTTTTTAATTATCTAGTTGTAGTAACTTTATTTCCATTAACTAGGTGAGACCGAAAATATTATTTTCTTTTCACAAGTTTCAGAAACGATTTTTGTAAAAGAAATTGTGATACATAGGCCTTATTTAAGCTAGAGATTTTACTCATTTATTTAGCTAATTATCTAAACGTTAAACTCCACGATAATTAAAAGATAAATTACTAATATTATTTAACTTTATAGGGGGAAAAATCTGTTGAGAATACGAGAAGAAATTCTCTGAATTTATGTAACATTAAAGTTAAAAGGAATGTTACAAGATTTTGGCTTGGTCTTCACCTTCACACGGAAGAATCCAGCCAGTCCACACCTGTACGACGTAATCCTTGTCAACATTTATACTAATATAATCGTTTAACCTAAATCTAGGTTTTCCAACTGGTTTCCCTAGTCTCCCTTCTTATTTAAGGACAGAAGTTTTGTGTGCATTGTTTATCTACACAGAATTTTCCCCTAATAATGATATAGTAATTCTAGGTGTTCCGCTAGTCCGTGCAGATATTTCTTAACCGTCTAAGCTAGTGCTAGTCTCTGAAACAAGGATTTAGTGTGCCTTGTAAAGCTGGTTATACTTTATATGTGTTTAGGGGGGAGAGGAGAGGTGCATGTAGCCATTTTGTGAAGAAACATGAAGGAAAGAGGCCACTTGGAAGAACTAGGCCTACATGGGAGGATGATATTAGAGTCGATCTTAAAGAAATCGGCTGGGAGGGCGTGGTCTGGATTGATCTGGCTCGGGGTGTGAACATGTGGCAGGTTGTGGTGAAAATAACAGCGAACCGTCGGGTTCTATAAAATGCACGGATTTTCTCGAATCGCTGAGTTCTAAAGAAGGACTTATGCTCCATAGAGGTAGTCAGTTAGTTATGCTTTGTGAAGAATTGAAGTGCTCAGGGATGCCGGAGTAACGTACAAAGACGATTGCGTCCAGCCGGAAATCAAGTTCTCCCTACCTAAAAAAAATTAAAAAAAAAATAAGGATGAAGACATGCAGTGGCGCAAACGACACAGCAAACCGCTTTGCCTAGACGAGACTGGCTTAAATCATTCATTTCACAGGAAAGGCGTCACCAAGTCAGGAGGCTGCTTGTTTCATACGGGTAAGGTAAAAGGCAAAGTGATCCCGTTACAGGCCCGGTGTGGCCCAGAGGGTGGGTAGAGGATAGCTCTACTCTTCCATGACCGCGGCACTAGAAGGGGTGAGTGGTCAGCAGCACGCCCCGGCCACACTTTACCCTCGAGAAAGACCGGTACCCATTTCACAGGAGGCTGTGTGGGCCCCAGGGCCGGTCTGGACGGGCAGAAAATCTCGTACCCACCGGGATTCGATCCCGGGGACCGTCCATCCCGTAGGCAGTTCCTATACCGACTGAGCTACCCAGCCCACTGTTTCATAAGGGTACCAGCTGTATAATTTAAGCGGATTTGACGTGTTGTGATACACGACGCCCAGTAGCAGTTGGATTCTAATGAACTTTCCTCACGGCTAACTCACTTAATTTGATTTCTGGTTCCTGATCATCCGACTGCAGGATCTGTGCAGAGCGCCTTGTCAAGTCTTCTCTGTGTCCTCCGTCCTTTCACCTTCTCCATCACACTGTCTACTTACTAATCTATCATCCGGCGCACCACGGCATTAGACGTTACTTCGCCGTCTGATAAAAATAGTGTATGTTGATTGATTGTGAACATCCAGACGTGAGCGTAAAATCGATATCGGTATTGAATTTTAAACTGGCTCAGGAAGATCAAACAGACGATATAATTCTTGTACCATATTATTAATATATAAGACTGTGTGAAACTTCACGTATCAGACGTGTCAGGGCCGAAATATGAAATTGTATTATCAGTTTTCTAGGTTTAATTGCCACCTAAAGTAAATAAAAAGGAAAAAACCGAGTATGTGTTTAAATGTCCCTGGTTTAACATACCCATTTAAATATCAGAAGTTACTATATGTGACGGTAGCTTAAAATGTTAAAAAATTTTTATTGTTTCCGACAGAGTGTATTTATGTCTTTTGTGTGGTTCTCTGTATAAACAGCGAACTTTTTCTAGAAAAAGGGTTAATTGATTACTTATTATAATGAATGAGTTATATCTTCTCTACGAAAATTTTGCAAGAATTTCTCATCGTGTTCGAGCGTTCTGTATATCTGTCATATTTCAATCTCCTCGACTTAATTCCTTAACGTAATCGTTGTAATTGTTATAGACTTCAAATTATGGATCTCGTTAGTGTATAATATTTTCGTTTTGCATCTCTTGTGCTTTTAAGGGTTTTTTTTAATGAGAACTTTGAATTTTTTCCTTCTCAACCGCAAACCGAGAGACTGGGTTTTACGTAATATATACTTTATTTGATGAGCGGTTTGTGAAATTATCGATTTGCTGTATTATATGGCCACATTTATAGTTTCTGTGTTGGCAGGCACTAAAAGATAAGTATGGGCTACGTTCAGTGACGTCATGAGTTGTTTAAATAAAAAAATTGAGTTTCCACAGCAAACAAGAAATAAAAAGTCTTTGAGGCTATATTCCTTTCCTAAATTAAATCCTAGCCGTGTACGGCTTACGGCTGTTTGTATAGCTACTCCTCGGCTTATTTGTCAGGGGAAACATATAGCTTTCCTTGTTGTGTCCCTTTCCTTATCTTACATTTGATATGAGGAACTATTACTTTTCTTTGCCGTATGTATGAATCTAATTCAAAAACTTTAGAACTTGCTGTGTATTCAGTTTTAGGGAACTGAAGCTTGACTGGAGAGGGGAGGGGGGAGAGAAAGCAGATTAGAAAAAGAGTAGGACAGTTATTGTACCGCAGCCAATGTTGGCGTATGTTTGCCAAACGTGGCCTAACATAATTTATCCCACATGCTGTGTTTCAAATTGCTTCGGCTGCTGATGACGTCTGTCCACTGTCCCTCAACAGTATTAATTATATCGTCACCAAAAGGCTGGAACCGGAAGATATTAAGAAACTAGTTGTGGGGGCCATCTGGAGCTTTGGCAAAAGCACAAGGCTCCTTTAACTTAGTATAGGATTTGGGGCACAAAGGGCCTGTTTTAAGGCCTAGGTGCATCGGGCCCGGAAGGGTTCGAACCCACGTATTCTATTCTATTCTGTTCTATGACCGAATAGCTGAATTCTTTGAAGCCGAAACGTATATAAGATTGTCATCTGACCCTCTGCCACAAGAAGCCTTCTTGTGGAGCCCTGATTTACTTCTAGATTTGAATTAAAATAAGCTTAAATTTTGAAGGTTTCAGTTACACTTGCATGATTGTTATGCGTCACAGTCTGCTAGTTAGGAAGTGTAAGCGGCTTAGAGTGTTAAAGTGGGAATGCACGTTACATATATCCACAATTCAGAAGCAAGTGCGCATGATTAAGACCTGCATTTTGATGAAGATTAGGTTACGTAATTCATGAATCGAAATTTTCTTATGTTTAATTATCAGTACTTTCTGATTTTATAACTTATACGTTAAATGTACAGGAATGTACTTTTGTCGGTGTTTGGGAAGGTCAAGAGTATTGGGCTGAGAGAATATTTAGATCTGAGCGAGATGAAATAATTGGAAGGCTGGAGAGAATTCCATAACGAGGGGCTCTATCTTACATTTTGAAAGAGATTAAATAAAAGAGAATAATATAAACGTGAAATGTAGCAAATTTTGGTGAGATAAGAACTGTATACAAAGTTTTGATGGGGAGACAGGATAGGTACGTACAAGGTTTTGGTGGGGAGGGCTAAGGTAAAGAGTCCACTTGGAAGACTGGTCGTAGATGGGACGATAATATTAAAATGGATCTTCAAGAAGTGTGATGTGGGTATGCCTTGAGCTGGCTGAGGATAGGAACAGGAGGCGGGCTCTTGTGAATCCGGTGATGAACCATCTGGTTCCATAAAAGGCGGAGAATTAATTGACTAGGAGAGGACCTGTTGGCTTCTCGGGAATGACTCTGTTCAGCGGAGCTTTGGAATGTCTGGACAATAAAATACGAAGGTGGACATTAATAACAAGGATCTCACAGGAATAAATTTTGGGCTAAATGTGTGGCCTGGCTTTATCCGTTTCAGGGCTAGGACTACTGAGCCATCTGACATCTTACACGATGGGTAATTTCTGGATTAGCTGAGCAACCATTAGCTTCTCAAAAATGGCTTCGCCACGTTGAGTTATTTAAAATTTGCAGGCTGTAAGACCGCCTGCACTAGCTCTCAGACGAGACGGAGGGATGAATACAGTACGTGGCTGGTACAACTGGAAGGTCTACGGGTGGATAGCTTATTGCAAGATAGACTTACTTGCTACCTGAACATTCGAAAGAAAGCTAACAATTTATGCATGAATTTTGCATTATCTTTGGCGTTTAAGTCACATTGTACCCATTTTGCCAAGCACGTTGGTTGAGTTTGTAGTTTTTCACATATTCGTGAGATACCCCTTTTTAATCCCGGCTGCAGGATACTGATGGTTGTGAACGGATGTGTGTGGTCGTCCTCAGTCCCTTCAGTCAAATGCCTTTATACTAGGCTTAACTTAAATTAGGCCACGATCGATGTTTTCCATGTTCTTGATACTCCATTTTTAATATTCATCCTCTCATTCTACGGCATTTTGTCTGAGCTATAAACAGTATCGTTGAATGTGCCATAGACAACAGCCAAAGAACGGATAAACAAACACAAACAAACAAAGCTATATAATTTTTAATTAATATTAAATGAATAAAACACTCTGGTGTTTTCTGTTGCGGGACAACCTCCACTGAGCAGCTTACTAATGAAAGTCAAGCTTGAGACTATTTAAAAATAATTGTTAATGGTATTTTGATGACAAAATTTGACGTACTGCTTATGACGTCGGCTGTGAAGGTTCAGTAGGGTGTGATGTGTACTGGCTAATAGAAGATGTAACGAGAGCTTGAGAAAATGTGACATTCTACATGAATTTAATCTAAAATTATCCAAATATTTACAGGAATGTACCCGTAAAATGATGAGTTTTTATCTTAATATGGGACATCCCGCTGTGAATTCTGTAGAGAAATGGGAGGTTAAGAACCTTCAGTAAGTTTTATTTAACAGGTTATTTCATCGTTATGGTAGCCGTGTTTATGACGAAACTTTCTATTCTATACATAGCTGCGTCAGTGGGCCCGGTAGCTCAGTCAGTATAGTGTAGTGGACAGGGTAGCTCAGTCGGTATAGCGACTGACTACGGACTGTACGGTCCGGGATCGAATCCCGGTGGGGACGAGATTTTCAACCCATCCAGACCGGCCCTGGGGCCCACCCAGCCTCCTGTAAAATGGGTACCGGGTATTTCCCGGGGGTAAAGTGCGGCCCGGACGTGGAAGAACTTGAACGAAGCACCAATACCGGAAACCACGAAAAGTGTATGGTATCGAGTCATCCATGAAATAATCCCTACGAACGATCGTCTTCACCATATCAACATGGTACAAACAGATACCTGCCGACAATGTGCATCGAAGGACAAACTAGAGCACCATCTAATAGTCTGTGGTGAAGGAAGATTGATATGGGAATATTAAAAAACCCTAATAGCAAGGATGTTAAGGACGACTCCGAACCGGATACCAGACGACTGGATAACACATCCTCAATTTAACATATGGCTTCCCAAGAGACATCGAGCAATACTATGGACACTAGCGAACGTAATCATATTCCGACTTCAACAACAAACGGACCTGACTCTGCAAGAGTACATGGACTTCCTGCAAAGATCTAGATGGAAACTTATGCATAAAAAAAGGGAGAGAACTTGTCGGAAACTACCTCACGGTCCTGGAAGCGGGAGGGAAATATTACCTCCAATGATGATGGACGTTTGTGCTAACTTAAAGTGTTAGGAAGTATAGCGCTGTAGACGTGGTTAGGAATTGATGATTGACAATGGAGTGCTTGATAATGATGATGTTTTACGATCAATTGGTGTGAATGATGTAAAATATGAGCACTACAACTGTGTGCAAAGATAATGAAAGAACGTTAAAACCTGTAATCTTGTAATAGACTATGTCTTCACTAGAACCAATAAAAAAAAATCCCGGTGGGGACGAGATTTTCCGTCCGTCCAGACCGGCCCTGGGGCCCACCCAGCCTCCTGTGAAATGTGTACCGAGTCTTTCCCGGGGCTAAAGAGCGGCCGGGGCGTGACGCTGACCACTCACCCCCTTCTAGTGCCGCGATCATGGAAGAGTAGAACTATACCTCTACCCACCCACTGGGCCACACTGGGCCTGTAACGGGATCACTTTACACAGCTGTGTCAGCGGTCCTTACCTTCTGTCCGAGTAATTTGTGATTACTAGAGAATGCCCCTGTGAAACTGAACGGAAATGGAAGAGCATATTTGCGTATCAGTTTTCACATTTACTCGTTTCAAGTGCTTAAATTGCTGTCACCCAAATTTTATTTTGCCATACAGAAGTGTGTGTGCAGCACAACTCTTAAGTTTAGTTGGTTTCGAAAGCCTCAGTTACCAGAATAGCAGTGGTTACAGAAGGGAAGGGAAAAGGTTCTTTTCCTGCTGGACGAGGGATCATAAACTGAGAGTAATTTAATGGGGTATTATCAAGGTAGCAAGACAGGTATTCTTCTGGCTCAGTTGCCGAGTGATAAATACTAGCATTAAGTGTTTGTTCCTCACTACATTCTTGCTAGTTACGCGGGCAGACAGTCTCTGAAATACGTATCACACAGGCGCTATAATCCGCAACGTAAGAGTTATTTTTGAGTTGCTACATGGTGTTGGCTTACTGCTGATTACAGACCACTAGGGTTACGCTTGAGGGGATGAATGAAAGGAGTGGTAGGGGTCCTAATGTTTCACTGTGACTGTCTGCTGTAGGCGTAATAAGGACGCGCTAATGAGTTACAGGGACCAAGTGGGATGGCGGTCGAGACCTCTCACTCTCACCTCAGTGCCCTGTATTCTGTGTCTAGCAGTCACGGTGACTGTAGTCAGTTATCACGGAATGGCTAGGCGACTGGCTGGGAATATGGGGGAATGTTGTTGGTGAGGGAGTCGTAGGAAGTTCTGAAGGTGGTATATATATGGTCGTAGTGTGCACAATAACCGGCATCTGTTCCTAAGGAAAACTACTATGGGCCTCACCACTAACGACCACTGCAGTTTAGTTCAAGGCTGTTTACCGTAAGAATTACCCACAACGTTGGCTTGCGTGAGTGTACTGCAAATGTGGTAGTGTGTTGCCACCTCAGATGAAGCGGCATAAGGCCCACATTCATAACCTTTTATTATACACTATGAACAAAAGAACAGGAAGGGATAAATTATGAAGCACTTCTTTAAACGCAACTTATGTTATTCGACCAGCGAGAAAACACTGACCGCGACAAAACACTTCTCGCTCTTACATTTACTGCAAGTGCGGAATGTGAGGGTTGAGAAATAGTGCATACTTATATGGAGAGTGGTAGAGGTTCACCCCCTAACAGTAGAAAGACTATACTGGTCATTGTTCCTGTGTTCTTCGTTGTGTTGGTACACATTAGGTCGAAAATGGCTAATCGGTAGAGTGGACGTAAAGTGATATCAAGCGCTTCTCTTTTATGCTTGTAATATATGTCGTGACGTTTTGTAGAACCCGAAGTATTTGAATAAGATTGTATCATAAATTAGCTCATTCGGTATAGCGACTGACTACGGACTGGACGGTCCGGGATCGAATCCCGGTGGGGACGAGATTTTACGCCCGTGCAGACCGGCCCTGGGGCCCACCCAGTTTCTTGTACAGTGGGTACAGGGTCTTTCCCGGGGGTAGAGGCGGCCGGAGCGTGGGGCTGATCCCCCACCCCATCTACAGTGCCGAGGTCCTAGAAAGAGTAGAGCTATACCTCTACTTACCCTGAGGGCCTTCGTGGCCTATAAAAAGGGTGAAAACCTACCTATATCATAAATTAATCAATAGTCAATCGCAAATGAGCCACACGAATGTGCGTAGCTACTTTAATGCCGGCAATATGGAAGGAATACGAAGGACTGAACTGTGTGTGTGTAAGAATGCTATCACAGTCATTGTACGTGCAGTGAAAGGGGCGATGCAAAAATTGCAGTTACAGAAGTAATTTTATTGCAGCAGCTGCCTTACTGATCCTTCTCAAACTCTAAGAATACACGGCCCTACTACTTGAAACCTGCGCCTTGCAGAAAACTTGGATCGTTACTGGTCTTTAGCATACTCTAAACGCTGCGGCACTGAGGAATGAAATATTCAGAATTCTAAAATTTACTGTCTTCAAGAGTAATTTAATTTTGAAACTGTCAGAATTATTTATGATGTCAGACACTTGGAATATCAAAGCTATTTTTTTATTAAAAATTTTATAAGCCTGGAGCAATACTATCCACAGGAATTTCATTTCCAGGGGGGCAACGATGTTTTTCTGCGATTGCTGTGTGAAGGATGGTCCCAAAAGAATGTAATTTATAATGATTAGACAAGTGGGTTGTTATCGGAGTATTGATTGTCATATATGACCAGTAACTTAGTTTGTGAACTAAAGTTTACGTACATCCGGATTCTTTTCAAATCATTGTTAACATCCAGTCTTCTGTCAAGCAGGAAGGAAGGGATTACTTGAGCTGCCGACCCCTGAGACCTATAAGGAGATTAGCCCCCAATTCCGGATGAGTTAGTTTTGATACCTTGTCAGTGTCAAGGGGTTCAACGACAAGTGTGAAGCTATGACGTCACTATTACGCAAGGGTCCGAAAGCAAGACTCAGATAATAATTAAGTTTTCTGCCAATGGCTGCATACGAGCACAACCAAGACTCTTGTACATTCTTCACACAACAGCTCTCTAACTCCCTATATAAAGTAATGTATTTGTACCACCACGGAGACACACCGGCCCACTTTCATTTGATGAAATTCAGAAGTCAACTGCTATAACTTTTTCATAATATAGCTTACTACTGTGTTAAACTCTACAAGTGGACTTGGAAACCATTCTTTAAGTATCCTAACGGATCCATCAATCAGACTGCGCTCGGTCTACAATAAGATCCTACCCCGAGTTTTGCGGGATACAAGAGTATCGTGATTGAAAATATTGCATTCGTTTGTGATGTTTCATAATTGTGCACTGGTAAAATTTAATCCGGATAACGTTTGTCTTGAAATTAACTTGGCTATCTTATATTATGACGTTGTTTTTATGTTTACCTTAGCGGATCTCAGATGAATTTGGTTTCCTGTATTTAAGGCGGTGTTGCATAAGTCATCATGTGTCCAGCGTACTACCGTTTGAGTTTTGTTAGACACGGTTTGGTATTACGTAATTTCTAACATCGCTGCAGTTCTGGCGATAGATATACTTGTACAAGTAGCTGTGGCACAAGCAGATATATTTTTTTTTTCTATTTTAAGGTAAGACATCCCCCTTGGTGTTAACAAATCACAAGGTTGTATTAAAACAGTCACACACACAACACTGATTCTATCTGATTATTCGCGGCAATATGTTGCGGCTCTAACTGAGCCAGCATCAGGTCTATTATAATCTCTGATAAAGGAGAAATTAATTACGGCGTTAGATGATCTATTGTTTTACATAAAAATGCATTACAAATGTACAAAATCATTTCAATGTATATATATATATATATATATATATATATATATATAGGGTGTTTCACGACTTTAGGGCATAACTGCAGGAGGTGATTACCTAGGTCTTTGTGATCAAAAAAGTTCATATAAACATGTTTCCGATTTTGGACGGTTACGGAGTTATGACCGTTTTTTAATTCCCGTACACGCCTTCGTGTGAACCGCGGCTATCAGCTGGCGGGTCGCTATTTTTAGCCAGCTACAGACAAGGCGTTACCGTTATCTCGACACTTGGGTGATACCTAAGGCGTGCGGGGAAAGGCGGGGTGGATTGGTATGGCCGGCGACGGCTACAGTGTGCCGGCTACTGGTGTTCAGAACAGTTCTCATCTCGGTACGTCTGTTACGTTCACGATCATTTACAATTTCATTTGAAGAGTATGCAGATATGATTTATGTGTACGGGTTTTGTGAAGGTAACTCAGTTCTTGCCGTAGCTGAATATCAGCAACGGTTTCCGAATCGTAGAATACCAAACCGGAGAGTGTTTACTGGAGTTTACCAGGCATTGCGAGATACCGGTAGACTTCC
>Ga0131853_10003441_pt1 | contig 28385 bp, 20 predicted proteins | sample TergutLab28metaG_FD_92764 | JGI IMG/M metagenome (GOLD analysis project Ga0131853, IMG submission 92764) | Labiotermes labralis P1 segment gut microbial communities from Petit-Saut dam, French Guiana - Lab288 P1 (version 2) (version 2) | ecosystem: Host-associated > Arthropoda: Insects >...
ACTCAGCCTCTAACAGAAATGAGTACCAGGAGTATTTCCTGGGGGTAAAGGCGGCCGGTGCGTAAGGCTGACAACCTACCACCATCCTGTGCCGTTGTTACGAAATCTGGGAACCTTAACTTCGTGGAACCCTCTGGGCCTGTCCAGGCCTGTAATGGGACTGCTTTACCTTTACCTTTACCTTTTACATTGTGTTAAACCGAAACTTATCACATATCGTCTATGTCAAATCACGTTGGCCAAACATTATCTTGTAAATTTGAAAAGTAGTGTCAATTTTTTAGAGTCATGCTAAAGTAAAATTGCACAAAAAGAAATTTTACATACATACATATATATACACATATAATTTTATGAGTTTTACCAAAAGAACAGTAGTCAATTCTGAAAACTATTTTAATGAAATTTAATTACTGTAATGATGATTTTGAGGATCTAAGATTGTTTATGGTCGTTATTTTCAAATACTGAAAAATGTTGAGGGCATTTTCATACTCTTCCAGCAGTTATGTCCTGATTACAGTGGATACGAGGTCAGGTTTCAAAGTTTCATTACAAATTAAGTATGCTTTTACATTAATTGATCTTCCCATCTTAATATGACTTCACACTGAAATTTTATAAGTGTACTTCCCAATGAACATATTTTCTATCCAAAATTTGGTACAGTAGAACAAAGCCATGGCATTCAATCAAAATTAAAATGAAAAAATTCAAGGAGAATGCTCACCTTCAGCTCTAGCACGTTTCTCAAATTCATCGAAAAGTCGGTTTACTTCCTCCATTTCCCGACGCAACCGTCGTAGCTGAGGATCAGCTGGGTCCCCTTCTTGTAACAATTTGTCGGCATCTTCATTCAGAGCTTTGCGGATGGCATTCCGCTGCTCCTGACCCATCGCAAGGAACTGTAACCACACACATAACTACCATTACAAGAATCTGCAACAGCAGGGTATATCTTCCCAAAGAGTGTTAAACTGTATAAAAAAGGAAGTACTAAAACATTAAAAGTACAACACTTCATTCAGAATGTAACAGGTACATGAACTGATATTTCTTACATTAGTGAAGTTGTGTATGGCTTTACTTCACATCCAACATATGACAGTAATTAATACACAGTTACACAAACTTATTCATACCACTTAATTTATTCCGCTGAATTTCACGCCATATTTCTACTGACCAATGAGCCATGATGGTTCAAAACACCAACTACAGACTGAATGACGGGGATTCACTTCCTAGCAGACGGTTTAACTGCACTGCTGAGCACAACAGTAACACAAATCTGACTCTCATACTTCAAACAAATTTGACGGTCTAGAATACAAGGGACTTTGTAACTTCATCAACCCACATATTTAACCAACCAAAAATGAACCTGGAAACTACATAACTCCCTGATGAACCGAGATGTTCAAAACCACTGAAACAACAACTTGCTGTTGGTCATGATCCACAGCCTGTTCCTCCTGACATCCAGACTACATTTTTTGAGAAAATCTTAATGTCACCATTCTAGCCCCTTTCTGTTTCTCGGTTTGGCTGCCTTAAAAGTTTCCCCACCAAAAAGCATACAAAAGCTTCCTCTCTCCCCCACTTCAGCATACAATGAACTCATCAAAACCTCCTACATTTCTAATTTAAAGCTTTCACAGTGACCAAACTCAATAAAACTTTCTTGGACTAGCAGCCATGTCAAGTGGTTGAATGGTGAAAACGCCAACATTATGAGAACTGTTCAACCACCTGATGTGGCTGCTAGCCTGGGAAAGTTCTACTGACCCCTGAATTTCACTACTGTAACTATACCTATTAGATAATGTGTGCAGATCACAAATTTAAATGTGTAATGTCTTATTTCACTCTAACTACACCCATATTCAGATATGCCTACTTCTTTTTAGCCTTTACAGTGCCACAGAAGTGTAGCAATTTGCAGATCACTGTGTTAAGCACTAGTAAGGTAGCATTGCAACAAAGAATGTATCACAATTCAGACTTATCTGACTACATAGCAACACAATGCCTTGTGTGACAGCTGTAGCCCAGTATATCATAATGGATGATAATCCTAACATCTGATAGATTTGCTTTGCAGCTATTAGTAGTATATAGTGCACGCACACACACACGCACGCACACACACATATATATATATATATATATTATACATGATCGCCCTTTGTAACTTGCATGTCCCGATGTGCTCAGTCTGGTAGAACTTCTTTCAGGACACGGGTGGGGTTCATCGGATCCATGCATAGTCTTCACTATGTTTATGTATTTATTTGTATTTGAGATGCAATGTCTGAGCTTGTTCAGTTAATCAAATAATAATCATGTTCTAACTAAAGAAAACCAACAGTCAATTCATTCCCAAACTTGTAACCTGTTGTTTTAGGTTATCACACTCTCCACCACCTCACTCACACCGCTCTCGTACTCGAATGCCAGCATCCGTTACCCAATTCCGTTATCTGCTGCTAACCATTTTCTCATTTAAATCTCTCTGTAGGTAACCCCTCCTACCTGTCATCAATGGTTCTTGAATGTACATTGGTAGTTTAAATGTATAATGGATGGCAGTGGCCAGCAATCACTCTACCTAATAAACAAATATTACCAAAAATGTTCAGCTACAATATATATATATATATATAGTGAGTAACCTTGTAAATAGTGTAAAAAAAAAACACATACAAACCTTCTAATCCACATTACGAGTCTTCCCATTAGGCAAAAATAAGAATAATGCAGAACAGAGGTTAAAGAGAGAGAGAGAGAGGGGGGGTGGGGGAGAAAATAAAAGAAAGAAAGAACAAAGAATGAGGAGGGAACACAATCAGAATCTGAAAACCAAGAATCACTGAAAGGCTACTGTACCTGAGCAAGGTCCCAACTTTTGACCACCTTGATTGTAGCAAAGATCATGTTCTGCCTCATACGGAGCTGCTTCTTCTGCCAGAGGGCAATGGAACGGTCAAACTGTCTCTTCAGCCTTTCAACTGCATCTAATGCTTCTTTATCAGGTGGTGGTATAAGGAAGCACACTCCTGGCACTGAACTCTCAACACCTGATAAGTTGGACACTCGCCACTTCACACGTCCAGAGTTGTCATGTAAAATGCACTGCTCGCCCTTCTCAATCACAATCTGTCCAGGAAAGAGCAAAAAGTCAGTTAATATCACTGTTTTGATGGTCTGCCAAAGAGGTTCTTTGAAGGCATAAAACGAATGTTCAGATAAAATGACACAGAGGAATTCAGTTTTATTTTAAGTAGGTATTTTTGCTGAGTCTATACCAAAACAGAATTTATAAATTTAAGTCATTAAAAATGTAACAGGGCATGTTGAATTCAGTCCAACACTTCGAAGCAAAATGCAATACAGTGTCCTGAGGTCTCAACACCCAAGATGACATTCTTTGTTTAAACTCAGTACATAATGTACAGTTGATACTTTTTGGGCCCCACCTAGGTGAACAGACCTATACTTTCATGTGACTGTACATCCACGAACAACAAAATGATTTAATCACGTGTCATTAAATAATCATCAAAGACAAACATAACTCCTTACAGCATGTAGTGAACTTTTCTAACGTCATGGCTATGGCTAAAATTATAATGAATGTCTCCAACTTCACAACAACGGTGTGTCTGCTCTATGTTCTAAGGTTCTTACTGTGTCTGTTACTGACATCACAATCATCCTTTGGGCTTCGTACCCTGTGGTGATTCAAAGTTTGGATGTTTCAGAGTAATGTTGGAACACCTAACTGCACTACATTATATTTAATCACTACACAGTATTTAACAACAAATGACAACCAACATTTGACAATTTCTGCACTTCAGAGAACAACAAGTTTCAAAATTATAAATAAAATACAAAATCACGCAGCAAATAAAGAGATAAACTTGTAAATATATTTATTTAAATATTAGCATAGGGACAATTAACATTTAATTGGGAAACTGGTCGCAATGAACTCTGTCAGACGTACCAAACATCAATCTACACTGAACAGCAGACACAGACCAACATTTCTTCACAACTTCACCACCTATTAAGTTGGTGGTTTGCTGATATAGCCCCCAGATACAAAATAAATATTAACAGACACTTCATAAATTTAACTACCATTACTCTGACATTCCACTATCACAATGTTTTGTCCCAGGTATGCTACATTTCATTATCTTACCATGCATATTATTAAGAACAATATCTCTCACTGTTACTTAGTGGCCCAATCCATAACTCATAGGAATTACTGTCTTATAGCAACAGACTGTCTTCAACTATCACTGCCACCTGTCATTCACATGTGCAACTGTAACAGTGATCTGCTACCTGGAGACAGACTAATGACAGAATTTCAACCCCTCAGGTTTTTTATACAGACACAAAAATTTAATACTTCCAGTGATATTAAAATCAGAGATGCCATATTAAGCACACCAAGCTATCTCAACTCAGTTGTCAGACATAAGTTTCTGGGGACCTGGGATTTGAAAAATGTTTCTGCCTCCTCATTTTTGAGGGTGCAATGACTGATCTCAAACCTCTCATGGTGTCTTCTAATACCTCATTTAAACTCTTTGTAACTACAGAAACCACCATTCCCTCTACATAAATTCTGATGTCACTGATAAATTTGTTTTCTTCTCTTCTTTGATGCTAATACCATACAAGCCAGATGAAGCAGAAGTGTATATTATGTCTGCTCAAGAGACTAAATTTTGATGTATGTCATGGTACACAAAACTGAAACCTACTCACATTCATTTGTTTGTAGGCACAAGTGGCTACCACTTGCACAGGTCTGGACACAGGCTGCCTTCGTTGCTTTAAAGGTACAATATCCTTGCTCTTCTCTGACAATCCCTGTACAACATCACTGTAGTGGTTAAGCTCCTCTCGAAGTTCCTGCATTCCACGCAACAAGCGTTCCCCTTCATCCAGAGTGAAATCCGATTGACTGTATAATGTATTCATGATTTCATCACGCCTAAATAATACAAAAAAAAAAAATTATATATATATATATATAAAATAAAAAATTAAAAAACTTACTTTGAAATTACACTTGTCATTATATAATCAAAATAATGCATGACAAGCATAACAAATTAAAATCTGATGTCCTTCACCACAGACCACTTCAATCCATTCACTGCATATAAAGTCTACTGCAGAATCCACAGCATCAGTTGCTGTGAAGGAGACCACCAAAACTAACCGTAAAGAAACTGATTTCACAGGTGTGAACTTGATTCACCTGGCTCAGGATATGGTCCAGCAGCAGGATTTCTTGACCACAGTGATGTACCTCTGAGGTCTAGACCAACACAGAATTTTGCGACCTGATGAATAACTGTCAGCAACCCAAGAAATATCCTGAACCATGCAGTGATTCTGTTAATAATAGGATGCATAAAAAGTATTGAATTTCTGCAGGCGCATGCGTGCACACACAGTCCCATAAAATGTTAACACTATTCTCATGCTTAAGATTTGCAGCCTGTATCCGATGTGCAACACTGGCTTTTGGAGTTTAACTATATCACGTGCACTTCATACAAAACTTCAGTGCACAATGCAGCTGCCACAATCACAATGCAAGAACAAAGAGGATGCTGCCCAATATACAGGTCGAAGAATGGCAGTAAGGGAGGGCATATGAATTGTGGCGCTACACGATGGATAAGTTCACAGCCTGGTGCAAGTCTTACGGTGGTAATCAGTGGGAAGAGGTGCTGGGGTTAAGATGAAAGTCTGGTGGAAAAAAGTCTTAGCTAATGGGTCCTTAAACTTTGCAGTACCACAGTCCCCTAGAATAATGAATAAATTTCTAGCTGTGCTAAAGAGCAGTGGGAATGGTGGAAGAACGATACCTACCCAAAACCTCCTATTGGTTGCAACACTATATCTCAATCAGCCATGCCAGAGAAGATGTATATGGCATTAACAGAAGGCCCCCTAGTCAATGACCAGGCTGTGGAGACAAAAAAGTCAGCACTGATGGTGCCATGCTTTATCTCACAACCACAGTGCAAGAGATCACAGAAGGCTGAAGCCAGCTGTCAACAGGATTGTCAAGAGAAAACATGGGCCTGTGTTCACTGAATGTGCAGCAAAGGTGCATCATGGTGGATCCATCTTCTCCTATGATAAGATGCACCTAAGGGAATAAAAATGCAAATTTCTTGCTGTACACAACAACTTGGTTCAACCAAAACAGGACTCAATACTACAACATTGTAGGTTGGCTGTGAGATCCAGCCACAGTGCAATGTACAGTGATATGTTAGAAGAACTTTGATACATGACAGTCCAAGCCTAACACTGAAATCACATGCAAGGCAGTGTATTAGTCAGCACCCTAAACAACCATCCAGTCACTTCTCTGAAAGAACATACTTTGTGATCCACTCCTCAGCCTCACGCACTTCCCGAAAGAAATGATGGTAGACAGAAGCATGCTTGAGGTGTGTTTCCAAACATAAAGTCAGCTGAAGCAGCCACGCCCATTGTGTTTGCATTGCAGCCATGTATGCTTCAATGCACTTTGCAGCTGGATGATGTTGTAACACAAGAGATTCTCCACGGTCCTGGACTGCACTAAACTGGATCTCACGCTTCTCCAAGTCACTCATCAGTGACTGTAACAGGCAGAATTAATATGGTTTGTAAAATACTATCTCAACTAATAATACTCTACTTCTTTTTACTATGAATTTTAACTAAACACAGCTGTAAGAACATGGGTCACCAACTGTCCAAATTTACATATATGCCATATTTACCCAAATACAATGCAGATTTTATACCCTACAAATACTTTCTCAAGATAGATCATTCATTACATTTGTGCATCTTCAAATCTGTAAGACAGGTTACTAGGAACTATCGCCAAAAAAGTCATTCTTTATTCATTTATGTCTAACTCTGGGTCTCTCTCTTTGGTAACATATGAGACAAAAAATGCTACATTTGTTAAAAACACAGTTTCACACATCAGAAGCTTCTTAGACCAAACTGGTACACACACACATATATACTACATGGTTCAGCTGCCATGGACCATCACCAGTTGGGACAATACAAGGAAGTCAGATAGACAGACAACTGCACTTTTAGAAGCTACACTGGATTGGGTGCATCACTTGTCTCATACACTTTAAAAATGTAATATTAATTGAATATTATCGTAAAATTGTACAAATATTACTTAGCTGATTGCAAGTTTTGTTACCGGTATGTATGTACTGTCATGTGATATATTTCTTCTCCTCTGTGCCATCTGTGATGGTTAGTAATTACATGAGGGGAGTTTTTAGTAGCTCCAAAAAAGATATCTTTCCTATGATTACTACTCAAGTATCATACACTAAGAACAGACCCCAACATGACTAGTGAAGACAGTTGAATAAAGATAGACCAACTTGATGTCACTTGCTTTATTATTTCATTATTTACTGCTCAACATGTTTCAGATGTTAATACATCTGAAACATGTTGAGCAGTAAATAATGAAATAATAAAGCACGTGACATCAAGTTGGTCTATCTTTATTCAACTATCAAGATAATGCATGATCCAATAAACAAAGGATTACTGAAGACAATTTACATTCATCAACCTGCAAACTGATAACATGATTGTATCAGTATTCAGAAGTAACAAAGACATGATGGATTCCAATAATCAATTAGCTTCTCTCTTGTTTGTTTACTTACAAAACTGTTGTTGGAACCTTAAAACAGAAAAGGTCTGTGTACTGTAAAATGACAAAAGTGGCTTTTGCTGAAAATCCATCTTTTCAACTATGTGATCCACTTTTCAAAAAAGATAATGGGTTGGGAAGCCACTGACATAAATGGTTAATATAAAAGCATTAATTGCCGATTCATTTTCTAACTTGTCATTCTTAACTGAAAACAAAATACAATTAAATTTGTGACACATGCACAACTTTCTCACAATCCATGAATTATAAACCACTGTTGTATGTAAAAAAACACTTAATGGTGCATATCACAATTTCTGAAGCTGCTGAATGTACATACCAAACACAACTCTAAAGCAATATGTGTAATTTCAATGCATTGTTACTATTACTGTTGTTGTTTCTTAGTAAAACATCAACAAACAATGTAAAAAGAAAAGTCCAAGGAAAGGGAGGTGACAAACAACAGCACACTAAAGCATACAGCCACATACATAAGGTCATGAAAAAGTTAGGAAAGGTATGATCACACAATGTGCAAACATCATTCAAGCATTACAAACCTCACAGCCTGATCCAAAGGATTTCTGGGCATGAAAACAAAAAGGCATGTAAGTCTACACAAAGTAACCATGAAGTCACACTTACTGCATGATTACTGTCATGCTTCTCACTTGCAATATTAAGTATAAACAATCTGCTTCATTCAAATTCTATCTATGCCATAGACATATACTTCCTGCTTAGAAAAATCAAAATCCCACAATTATAACACACTTTCTGTTTCTTATAGCCTCAGCAGTTCAAATGACTGGCAATACTCCAACACTGTAAAATGTCATACACTCTAGAACACCTCAGAATTATGTTTCTTAAAACGAAATTACAATGATTATAAATAAAACTCGTGGAAATGTTCAACAAATCTTGCTAATACTATTGCCAGACATAAATATATTTTAACAGATTTTGCTTTGTCTGTAAATGGTACTTGTATGAAACCCATAAAGGTTCTTCCATGAAGATTAAAATTAATTTACATGTGGCTGTTTAAAATCCACATAACCCAACAGTAACTAATATTCTTAAAGTTTAATCTATGGCTTTTTAAAAATCTGAACACATAATCTAAAAGTGCCTCATATTTCTTAAAGTTAAATGTATGGTTGTTTAAAATCTGCATACATAAACCAACAGTGACTAAAATTTCTTAAAGTTAAATGCATGGCTGTCTAAATCTGTGTGTGTGTGTGTGTGTCTATATATATATATATATATATTAACAGTGACTCATATTTCTTAAAGTTAAACGTATGGTGAACTACAGTATCTATAAACAAGGACAAATACAACCTATCTGTTTGCAGAGTAACCCAGCAGGAAATTGGTATGCTTGCAGAGCTGATAATCTGGTAGCTCTTACAATGTAGAGCAGAAGAAATGCATCTTATTCAAAGACACATCAATAATTTTGTTTTTTAATATTTACTGCACTGACACTTCAGTGTCTACCGAAACAATGGGTAATCAATAAATTATGACAGCAAGCAGGCCAAACTTTAATTTAAAACAAAGTCCCATTTACTACAATCAGAATATGACAGTGATATTACATGCATTCATGACTAATCCATTCGACACCAACTGTACAAGTTAGCATCCTACATTTGTTTCTGACGTAGCAAAACCCCCACCATGTTCATTGCAGACGCCTTATACACTTTAATGCTCAACATCAATGTTCCAAAATATCAAGTAACCAAAAGCATAATTTTGGGGGGGGGGGAGCCAAATGCCCCCCACGTATTTTACTATACAAGAATAGTTTTTATAGCTACTGAATTGAAGAGGGAAAAATAAAATTTAATAGATTGGGGGAAAGGGGTGTATGTATACTAATGACTGGTTCATGACATTCCTCCACCTCTTTGTAACCTGACCCCTTTGTAAATTATTAACCTTTGGTTGACATTGTCCCTGCAAAGTTATTAGCCATGTTATGCCTATGCAAGTACAAATGTTTCTTAGAAAATTTCAACAAGATACAGCCAAGGACCAACCAACCCTCCTTCCCTAGTCATTTTATGTAGAGTGTATGGCTGTCTTGAAAAGTTGGTTAATTCCCTATACTTATGGCACTCAGATGGTTCATTATCGTGTCCACAACGGCTGACCCTATTCCAGTCGCAAATGCATGCATTTCATACACTCATACTGTGTTACTTCACACTCTTTAACATTCTTATTTCAATTATACCTAAATCTTCAGATGATTTATTCCCTTCAGGTTTCATGACTGAATTTCTATATTACATTCTCACATTTTCCACAAGTGCTAATAATAATAATAATAATAATAATAATAATAATAATAATAATAATAATAACAACAACAACAACAACAACAACAACAACAACAACAACAACAACCACCACCACCACCACCACCACCACCACCACCACCATAACCACCATCATCATCACCTCATCATCCTTAATTTAATCATGCACACAATACTTCAAGAATCACTTTTATCATGTGTGGTACATGTCCCTCCCTTAGGGCAAATGACCAAGCTTCACACCCGAATAAAAAAGGTCAAATTGTAGAGTTGTTTCTTCAGCTTCTTACATAGTACATATGAAGCTAAAAGAATCTGAAGTGAAGATGGCAATTATCACCTGAATTTAAACATTTCTGCAGTTTAGCACAAATACGAACATGTATTTAACCCACAGATTGCAAAAATATTCTACAGTCAGAATAGTGAAATAATGTCACAAATGTGTAAAATATCAGTAAATGATTTCTAATCATGGGGAGTGATGAGAGGCATAAACAAAAACTTTGTGTCAGAATGCTACTTACAAAAAATTCCAACAACCAGTGTATATACCCTGCAATGTTCTGTTAGTACACAGAGCTATAGCTATAGCAGTGACACATTCTTACCTCATAATACTGTTCAATGGCTGGAATGTTAAGATTCTTGTCACTCCAGTCTCGTGACACTTCAACTTCTTCTTTCTCATTAAGCCAAATAAGCTCATTGGTGGCTGACTGGAGGAAGTCCTGCAGTGTTTCCAAGTCTGACATGCGCTTGTTGGAGGTCACGAGAAGTTCAGCATACACCTTCTGCAGTTGGCTAAGATACTGTGTATACAGTTGAAGCTCTTCTCCATGGAAATTATTCTACAACAGATAATAATACAGAATTAACTCCATGGCACAGGGTCTTTCTTGAAAAAAGTAATCACTCAGCAGACTGAAGAATTCCATTCTGAGATCCACAACTTATTCTGTTTGGAATAAGCAAGGCTTGCCAAAGTGGTAAAAACTTATTATTGTACTAGTTTATAACAAGAGGAACAACAATGACTAGAAATTATTGAACAAGTTTGTACAGAGCAGTACCTAACATTCTTCTCTCAAGGTGAACTCCAAAGGCAGAAGGAATTATTTGTACCCATCAGTGTACTTTTGAATATAACAAATAAACTAGTAATCAGATATTCTGTATGTTCCCCTGCCACATACTGAGGAAAATGTGGGAGCAAAATGAGGCAAAATATCCATTTTAGAGACTTCAAGAAACTTCTGGACTCAGGACATCACAATTCATACTCTCACTAGGTATCACGGATGACTATATCAGATGATGAAAAAATTGTAAGGACATGTAGCACTAATGACAGAGTTGAGAAATGCACACAAAATTTTAGTAAGGAAACCTGCAGAAAGAGAAGAGTTGGCACACCTCGTAAATGTGAGAATAATATTAAAACTCGTAATAGATAGGATAATATGGACTGAATATATGTAGCTCAGGATACGGTCCAGTCACAGGCATTTGTGAACACAACGATGAACTTAACGGTTTCTTGGTGTCAAGTGACGAACACAGCAAGCTTCATCGCCTTAAATCACATACAGTACTGTAGCTGACAATTGGGTGGATCACCACAGATCAATTACCAATGGCTGTAAAGTTTTCTCTTTGCAGCTACACTCAAATTGGGCCAGCGGCTCACTAAGCCTCCTACCCAAAGGGTACCTGGGCTCTTCCTCAATGTCAAAGCAGCCAAGGTACAAGCTCACCAATCTCACATCTTCAAAGGATGGTGCTTAATTAATCACACAGACATCTCCTTTTACTTTGAAAACAATGGAAATTTAACACTATAACGTTATGCAAAGGCATATACCCTGATAATGAGGTTAAACTCACCCTTGCAGACACACAGTGCTCCACTCTAATATGGAACTGTTCAATAGTCTTGTGCTCCCTCTGATGGATGGTGAGTTCATTCTGAACACTAGGCAAATCAGACCCATATTCTGCTTCTTGCAGTTGTTTCTAAAAAATAACAGCACATAATAAACCTATTATGCAAGTGAAGGGCTTTTGAGGACTTTCAAACTCCAATATAAAACTATAAAGTTCTATAAAGTTCATATAAAACATTTTATGAAACACAATGAAATGTGAATAAAACAGCAACCCAACGATGGCTCACCAATTTGTTACGACACCATTCAGTACATTCCAGAAGCTGACGGAAATGGATGTTGGTCTCAACCAGTCGTGTTTCCAGGACAGTTCGTGTTTGCCGAGTCACAGTCCTCTCCTCAACTGGGAATGATATGGAGGCTAAGGGAGTGATGAGCTTTGAATGCAGCAGTGATCTCAGTGCCACCCAACGTTGGTGCAGCTTTTGAACTCTGGAAAATCAAATGCATAAAATATACAGAAATTTTACATTTAAGAAAATTATAGTAAACTGAATTATAACTCAATTTTTCTTAATTTTTAAAAGAACCCACTAGCTAGAAGTACGTTAACAGTTGGCACTGCAGCTCAAAACAGTGTCATAATAGTTTGGATACTGAGCTCACATTATTAATAAGGACAATAACTGAATAGCAACATTATGCTCCAACTGTCTCTACTTCCACACAAAAGAGCCTAGTATGTGTTATGAGGGAGAGTGGGTCAGCCCCAGAGGCACTCTGGGGGTGACAAAAAGAAAACTTTCAGTGATGCTACTGGGAATGAAACCTGGGCAGTAAAATTAGCAGCTTGTCACTTTACTGACTGGCGTATCATGGCATCAGGAACAGTACCTAAACGATAAATTCATAAAACATGGTACAATTCACACCCCTGTAATACAGTTCCCTCAGTACCTGGCCAGTGCTAGACCAGGGAATTTTCCAAATCATGAAAGGTCAGCAAATTTTGATCAACACCTTACACATGCCTTCATCAAATAAGGTGTTTTTATAAAACTTTAATGCACTGGCACAAGACAATAAATACAGGAAGCATTGAAGAAAAGAAAAGAAAAGAAAAGAAAAGAAAGGAAAGGAAAAGAAATAAAGACATCTTATAAAGAAATGATGCCAACTCATTCACCCCAGAATGCACTGTGCAGGACCAAACCATGGTACAATTTAGAAATTACAATTAACATTCAACTCAGATGAAAAAACTTAAACAGAGCAAAATTCTACTATAAAATAAAACAAAACTGTGTGACTTGATCCACGATTATCATACTTTTCCTTACGATTTTCAGTAAATCATGAAATCGCGCCCAACCACAGGTAGTGCTAGATCATGAATTTCCAGATTAGGGAAATGCAACTTGCAGTTTATAACATGACATACAACTGCTTTCAAAAACACAACCAAATAACAATTAGGGGTGAGCACTTTTGAACACAGTACTTCCATTTACTGTAACATGCTACAACATATGCTGGTCACATTCAGCTTTCACATGAATGACAACAGGAATGTTCTGACAGGATAAAGAATGAAGATGATATATAAATGACCAATGGGCAGATGAAGGATAGTGTGGAGAGACAAAGTGAGGCAAGATACACAAAACAGAATGGGGAAATAATGGACACAGACACAAGAAATTCAAGGAGGACAGTAGAATGAACAAGGCTTGATTATAAAACAGTATAAAGTCCACCCCTTGTACAGGCACTGAGGCTCTGTACAGGCCGTATGGCCCATACGGAGAGTAGAGGTATAGCTCCACTCTTTCTTGACCATGGCACTAGAAGGGGGTGAGGGGTCAGCGTCACGCCCTGGCCGCTCTTTACTCCCAGGAAGGGCCCGGTACCCATTGCACAGGAGGCTGGGTGGGCCCCAGGGCCGGTCTGGATGGGTGCGGAAAATCTTGCCTCCACCGGGATTCGATCCCTGGACCACCCAGCCCGTACCCAGTTGCTATACCGACTACATAAAACAGTATACTCCAGTGTAAATATGAATAAAATGACAATCATTATACACCTAATAAGGGAAGAACCTTAAACAAAACATAATGAATACTAGAAAATAACTGTACTTTCCATTGTTGCAAACTAGTGACGGGGTTCAAAAAAATATGTTCAAACCCTGACACAGTACCACTCTCATTCAGCACACATGGAGTCTGTAAACAGAAATTACTTATTATACTGTATTTTGATTTAATGCTACACTCTATACACTGCCACAAATTGCAGTGAACAAACAGTGGCGCAATACTGGGTCTTGATTGTATACAGTCTATGTCTCTAAATTTACTCACCGCTTATGGAGGTCAGAAGCCTGAGGGTAGCGTCCATCTCTGAGGCTCTGGACATCTCCAAACAAGCTGTTGATGCTATCCTCTGTAAGTCTGATTTCTTGCTCCAGAAGATCTACATTGTGCTTGGCATCAAGTGGGTGAAGACGATCTAGACGATGAGCTTCATCCTCTATCCGCTGTTCCAGCTCTTCTAACCGAGAGTCCACTTGCTTCATCTCACGATGCACCTTCTCTGCCAAGCGCTGCAAGCGCTCCAACCTGAAATTAACACAAAACTTCCTACACATCTGGAATTTCTAATATTAAATACTTCTATACATTCACAGTGAACCTACATAACACATAAAACTCTACGTGGACACAGATTTTTAAACTTACATCTCAACCTGTCCCTGATTGCAACAAATATCACAAAATGATTTTGTGAAGGCTATATTCCCCTACAAATATGTGACACATAATAACAACCATGGTCTTTTAGGATTCTTATTATGTTATTGGAATTCTGAAGTCTCATATGTGAAATACAACAAACATGGTCTTCATGGCCACAACCCTGTCATATAACAATTTCAACTTACAATTTTCTATGTATGTGTTCATGATATCAGTGCTAGGCCTGATTAAAAAAAAAGAGACTGACAAACTGCCAGCAGTATTCAGTGTCTAAAGCATCTGTATAAAATTTTCAAAGCCTACATACTATGGAAGATTTGACCGTCAACAAGCAACTAGTTACCTTCCAGGAAAGCAGCCCTTTTTGTCAGGACATTCTAACAAAGCCAGAAAAATACAGTATGAAAGTTCTTATCTTCAGTAATGTGAAGACTTCACACACCCTCAATCTCTAAGTTACACAATTATGACTACAATAACTAATGATCCATCAAAATTTGGTATATTTGTTCTTAGTATTTATTTTTATAATAAAAGGTCTGAATTGGACGTTAATAATGGATGGAAACTGTTGTGTCTGGATGGCACTTTCCAAATAAAACAGGACATTATTACAAATGAAATTGTAACAAAGAATGTACATAGAATCATCAGAAGAAAAAATGTTTGTTGAAATAACAAACATATTTATTTACTTACAAACCAATACATAAAAGGAACATTGTTGGAAATGGATGTATAAAATGGTTTTCTGAGATAGTGTGTTAAGAGATGAGGGATAATAAATTTAAGTAACTCAGTTATGTTTATTATGACAGCTACTTGTTTTGGTAACTACATAACAAACACAACTATGTTTGACTGACCACTGTCAGTGTTATTGTAAGTTTCAAGAATATCACGAATTCTATCACGCTGTACCTATGTGAACTTGTAACTGGCAAACTACACTACCTCACATTTTAACAATGTTGTCATCAGACAGAAAAAGATTGTCAAAATAAAACAGTATGATGTTGTGACTGAAACTTTTGTCACTGTCCACTGTCTCAGGGTACACTGTCAACATCTCAGAGGCTGATCTGCCTTACCCTTCTCCTTTCATCCAAATTTGTCTAGCCTAAAACCATTATCAGAAACCTGTACAGTTAAGAATTAGAAATAATAAAATCACACTGTTGTTAGAAAGCAAACAGTAACAGCAAGAAATACAAAGGGCCATCACTGGGAATGGGTATGTGTGAAGAGTCAGAGGCACTGCAGTGAAAGGGGATGGAATGACAAGCTATCCAACCCATACAGATGTGTGTGCAAGGTTTTATGCATGGATTTTTATGCTTGACAGTTCAGCTTCACACAGATAGGGAAACTGTGCACCTGACACAGCCTTCATTAGCACTAAAACGGGAAGAGTAAAATCACGGACAGTGCCAACCAAAAACCCTAGACTTGGCAGAATGCAGTGGCCATACACAGAGCTAAGAAGAAGCCTAAGCATACTGGTGTTTGGCATGTGCTCCTACTTATTTAGGATGTAGTTATCACTACTCTGTAACATGTATTAGTAAAATAAACCTAATTCAAATTCTTTATATAGAATAACTCATTTTCAATCAACTTTTATTACTTACCCTCCAGAAATATGTACCTATTTGATAAGCTCAATTTTTAAAACAAGTGGTGCACTGTACAACATTATATTACATACAGCAAAATTCCCAGACAATGGAAATGAAGAATGACATAAATACGCAACAGCTTTGTTTTTACATTTCACTGGTACATTATATCCCACTTACCTTTTGATCTCTTCAAGGATAGCATGGTCCCGTTCCTGGTGAGCCATCATGAGCCGATTCCAGTTCTTGTCCAGTACATCAATATGCAGCTCTGGCTCCATATCTACTTCACCCACAGCCTCAAAGTATCTCTGTTTTACAAACATATTTCATAACATAATGTTAAATCTGAACCTTTCTTGATATCAGTAACACTAACCTACTTTGTTTATTTAACTGTTTTATGTAGTTTACCACAGTTTCCTTCAAAAATTAATAGTGACACAATGGATGAGAAATTTACACTGTTGTTGAGTATGACCAACATTAATGTGAAACAAACTGATTTATTTCAAGCAGACTGTAGACATACTTAGCTTACCACAACACAAATACCAAAAGCAGTCAGAGAAAGTCTGACTTGAGCATTAAGTGAAGAAGGAATACCATAAACTGATATGAACCCAAATTATTAATTTCATCTTTTAGAACAGACAACAACTCCCCCCCAAATAACTAGTGGTACTGGAAATGAAACACAATGCGACCTCTCTATCATGTGTTGATTTTATAAACAACATGGACAAAAATTCACAAGAAGTGCGGGAAAATTAATATACTTGTCTACAATTTAATGCAATATAAAGATCACACAGACACTAGGAGGATGACATCCTGTATTGTCTGTTTGCCTCAAACTGACTTCACAAGTTTTCTTTTGTAATTAAATATCATTTTGCAAAATGATACTTACCTCCAATTCTCGGAAAATATGTGTCAGTCTCTGCTTGTCCTTCTGCCGTGGAGGGACCTCATCTGTTCGGAAACGACTCGATTCGGCAGCAAGTTTCTTCATTTCGATTAGTGTATTCGGAAAAGTTCGATCCAACATGAAAGATAATTTCTCCCTCATCCATAAGTGTAGGGAGCTCGCAATGTCTCGGTATTCAGCACTTCGTTGTTGTGATTCCTAATGGCAAGCACATTGTGAATCAGTTACACATTACGTGACACTCAAAAGTGTGCATAATGTATAGTATTTTCTATGGTGACCATTCACTGACATAAACAGGACTGGAAAATTCTAAACGTAAAGGACATGAATGTCACAGTGTAAGCACGAAAAAACAGTAAGACATCACTGCTTGGTGCCTGTTCTGAAGATAAATGATATACCAAATAATCTCAATTTGTGTACAAATTTTGGCAACTGAACATAAGACATCACACTTATTCCAATTTTACAAAAATTACTAAAAAAATTAATAACTTATTTGCATACCCAAGTGCATGAATGTACACATTTATACATACACAAACCTCTGACATCCTAAAACTTAACTGATTGTGAATTGTACTTCCTTACCATTCAACACAACATCTACAACCAAATACACTACTGCATAATCAACAGCATGGGTACATTAACTGGACTATTTGAAGAATTTTATGTTTTTTGCACCATGCATTGTAATATAATTATACAATATAAACCAACAAAATGTACCGTTTATAAAACTAATATTTAATTTATGATGTCTTCTACATGTTTTCAATCCGAGGGTTCATCTTCAGGAAGACGGTTTTATATATACAGGTATGATATAGTTCAGGTACAATAGATGTAGGAATACATCATAAAATAAAATATTAAGTCAGAAAAGGTGCATTTTATTGGTTTATATTTTATAATTATTTCAATAAGTATACTAGTGGATTTTGCTCTTTTTAAATTACACAGTCAGTTCTTTTTCAAAATAATGGTCCCATTGCTCTGAATTGCATATTACCCTTTTTTTACAATGTAAGACAGAAAACACCTACTGTCACCATATTCCAATAAAGCAACGTAAACAGCTAACAACTCATGAAACTGTAAAGCTGGAGGTGCTGATTTTGAAGAAAATATTGGGTAAAGACATCAATCATTTTCTCACATTATTGTTTGGCACCACTCTTATGTAAGAATTATTTCTCTTGGTTTTAACCGTTTTAACCCATGGTATAACACAATCATGCTAGTTTCAAGTGTTTGCTGGGCATACACTCTAGTTTGTAATGTGTCACAGAATGTTTTCAAAATTCTGGACAAATACATATTATAAAAGCCTCTGAAGATAAACTTCATTTGTATTATTTCTTTGGTATGGTCCTTTTGATGAATTTGCTTCATGGCGCAGAGTCCTTCCTGACAATCTAAAAGTCAGGCAACTAGTTCTGTAACTGAATGCTTTCTGTGGAACACATGACTGACACCAGACACTATCCTATGTAGGCTCAATCCAATCTCAGCATTCATAATCTGTTTCTTCTAGATCTGTCTTTAATATTATGTTTCCGTCTGTGCCTAAAAGGTGTGTGTGTGTGAAAAGTTTCAGGACAGTTTCTATAGTGCCACCAACAGTGCAATGTTTAGAATGTTTTAGTATCCATCTTTGACTAACATATGGCCAAGTTCCATCTGTCTATGCTGAGCCACTGTTAAGCTATGACATGTTATGCAAACTACCTTCTTGTGTGTTGAATCTGCAATTATGGGTGAACCAATAGTAATGATTAAGTTGTGCACAAAATCCAGGAGAATTGCTCCAAAACACTGCAAAAGATTCATAATTCACATGACAGTACTAGAAGCAGCTGTTCCAGCATTTACTCAAAGTACACTAGTTTCCATGGAGGTAGGTTAACTTAGGTGGTATAGCAAGTACATTCTTGGATGGAGAGCTGAGGGATCGTGGTTCAGTTCCTGGCAAAGGCAGAAAATTGATCTCTTCTCCCCAGCATCCAGTCTGGCTCTGAGGCACACTCAGCCACACATTCAATGGATAATGGGGGTTCTTTCCCTGGTGGTTAAGCAGCTGGGACATGAAGCTGACACTCACCCCACCCAGTGGCATGGCTAAAAATGAGTGGTGCCTTACCGTTACTCATCCAGACGCCTTAATGACATGTACAAGGGGAAACTGGAACTTTACTCTTGCCTGTGTCTCCTATGGGGTCTCTTCCATTCAGGTTCTCTAGGTAAAATTTTTGTACATTCCTAGTCTTCTATATTCACCTCATCTTCCTTCATTTCAATTGAAAACAAAATAACTCCTACTTACGGGATCGTAGAGAGGGTGAATGGGCGGAGGTTCTGGGAAGACATCATACAGAGATGATATATATGTGATCAGAGACTTCTCGTCTGGTTCAGGGGTATCAACATCTGTAAGTAAAGGACAGCAGAACTTAAAACAACTTATCTTAATAGTTCATTTCTTTATGTAATTTAATGGAAAAACTGTACTGCCATAAATATATTATAAACAAAAAGGGAAATATTTTGTGCCAAAGTGTTTAGACACACACACAATTAAGGCACTGAAAAGGGCTCATCAACACACACAACATAACCAAGAACTCATTAAACAGAATGTAATGCAACATACTTCACTAATATAAAAAAATATCTATATTAACTTTCATTAGGCAAGACATATGTCCATCAAAAGGCATTAACCCTATGGCATTCTTTGACAAGTATCCATTCAGGTGACATCAGCCAATCCTATGATCATAAATGTCACAGGATGCATGTTGAAACTTCTCACTTATTGATCAACAGATGTGGCGGACCTACAGAGGACTTCTACAATAATTATTAAGCACTTATTTTGAAATAACCACCCAAATAATTTCATGTTAATTAGACTAATATTTCATGTAATGTGCAAATCTTCTCTATAATAAGCGGTTTATGACAGAACAAATGCAATTTTATCCATGCTGTATGAAAAAGTGTGGCCCTTTATCTGATAAATATGATTTATAATTACATTTGTTCAACTATTGACACATACACCCTAACCCAACACAAAATTTTAACAAAATCTGGTCTGGTAAGTACTTCCTGTGATGAAATGTGGAGAGATGGAGCAACCTCCCTTTTATGCATTCATTTTATAAAATATAAGCAAAGTATCAATTGATTAAAACTGTAGAGTGCATTACTTTAAAAATGTTTCCAAATGCAGTATGAGCAAAGCAAGTCACTTCAAAAGCTGCCACTGGTGACAGTAATCAGATGATGACATAAATTAATAATGAACAAAGAGAAAGTTGCCATGTTTATTTCTCCCAGGAGATTTTGAGTACATCACCTTACAGTAGCAACCAGTTTCAAAAGCAATAATGCTAGAATACATAGTTGTTTTACTGCAGAATAAACTACAGGAGCCAAAGACACAAGGACAGGATGAATGTGAAAGCACTTTCACACTTTACATCTACAACACATAAGCAGAATTACACAAAATTACCACCTTCATACCACCTATCACAAGACATTCTGTAATGAAACAGACTAAGCAAACACTGACACATTTGTGTTCATTTTATAATTCTATAAACAGTTTTTTCAGACACTGTTGTAATGTCATGTTAATAAAGAATTGCCAATTTGTCTGGGTCAGCATGGCAGCGAATAAGACCTACTTTAGTATTTTTAGGCTGCAGTGCTGTACATATTACACAAGTTACATAAGATTTCAGAATAAATTACACAAGATAAACAGACATAGTTTAATTAACTACTCTTTCCCACCCGGTTCAATAATTTCTGTGGTGCAGCACAAATGCACCATGGATTATTCACATTAACAAACAATAACATCATTAATATTCACTTCTCTACACCTTGCCATAGTCAATGAAGCAGAACTGTAAACAATTATTCTTTCTTACATATTTTCATAATGATCTTGTGATTTATTATGAACAGCATTTCTTAAGGTGTGGCTGGGTTCTGTTATATGAGCCTGTGCCAATACTGACATGTCCACAATGGACGGAAGCCATGACACTACAGTCAAGTGTCTGAACCACTCCACCCGTTCTGCTATCCATGATCGACAATGCATTACTCCACTAATGAAAACAACAAACATTTATTGAAGAAAAAAATGCATCCTTTCCTTGTTCATCTAATAACATTAAAAATGAAACTCTTCCCTACTGTTAACCTAATAAAAACTTCCCAATTATATGAAATTTACTCCATACTGCTGCCACCATGTGCAGTAGCCATGACTGTTAGAGCTCTGTGCATGGTCTGCTATGTAGCTTTTGGATGTGATTTCAATCCTAATTCCAAATTGCTTCTCTCCATTTTTAATTACACAAATAAAGCTTAATTGTTTCTCTTGGCATCATTGCATAATTAAAGTTTTAACTACACTGTATAATGGTGCTGTGATAATGACAAGGAAGAGCAACCGTATCCCTGGTGAAGAAACAAGATTCTGTTTTTTTCTATTATATTAATAAAAAAATTGTTCTTGGGAGTACAAAGTAAGCAGAATTTTATTCACTTTTAACACAAATGTTCAGATTTACTTAGAACTGATGAGAATATGTGGATCTCATTACACAGACATTCACAGCAGAAAATGTATTCTACAATTCTAAGAATGAAGGCAACATCACACACTCTAGTGAAGTGAACATACCTCTGAATATGTTGTTTGCGATTTTGTCTTCCTCAGTGACCTTAACACGCATTAATTTTGTGCACATTATAAATTATTTCTCATGTTTCATTAAACAATGATCACATAAAATACATTTGCAGAATCTAATGATGTCTTTATTATTTCCCACTATTTTAAGAGGAGGTTGGGCATCATGATGAACTACTTCTGAAACTATTAGTAGCAATTTGGTTTCAGCTTCATGTGAAGCAACAGATATACTCAGCTCACATGAATCAATTTCACCTGACAATTTTTTGTGCAGACCTCCAATACCAAATTTCTTTGAAATTACTCAGTGATATCAGATATCCAAGCAGAATCCCAAAATTATGAATTCATTTTATACACTGTACATATATTATTATTCAGCAGATGACACCACCACAAACACTAGACAACAAAATCTAATAGTACAACTGACAATTGAAGATATCTGAGGAAGTGCAGTAATGAAGAGGGAAAGTCAAAATATAATGCGTGGTGTGCAACACCAAGACCTGAGCTCAGTGCAACAGGAAGTCATGCAGAAACAAAGGATGTGGTTCTGTGTGAATAACCCAGGCATATATACAAATGCAATGATGTAAGTATAAAAGCTTAAAAGAAATGGCCAAAACACCTCAGACTTTGCAAAAAGAATAAAACATAAGCTGTGGTATACAGTTCTTCATACATGCCAACAAACAGGTTGGTGAAGTAATGACAAACTAGACTTGTATTTGGGAAGTGCCTGGTTTCAATTTCAGCCAGGAGACAGAATGTCCTGACTTCAGAACTTCATGAATTTTCTCAGCCCAACCATGTAAGTGCCAGGCTAGAACCTTGAAGAGTCGATTACCACTTCCTTCCAAATCCTTTCCACTTCATCATCATCATCATCATCATCATCAATCAATCAATCAATCAATCACCCTATCATTTATCCCATATGACCTTCAGTACTAACAGTGTGGTTACATAACCCACCAAGAAAGTTAAGTATGCTGAATGTTCTCCCAGTCTGTAACTTACACCATCTGCTTACTGAACAAACAAAAATTGTAATAATAACTGATGGATCACATTACATTCAAATTTCAGTACAAATTCCACACAGTGCTTCTGATTACAGACAACACTTCTATAAAATAATGTCTGTCCAGATGCTAAAAAGGTGATAACTGAAATTATACTCATGGAGTGCAATGACACAAGAAGTTATTTCACACCAAAGCCAATGTAAAGCATATAAACATTTTATTCAACAAATAATCTCAAATATGTTACTAACTGTATACCAGGGGAACTGAGTTGTTCATCTGATTAAGGTGAAAGGCAGTGAGAAAGAATGCCCTGACAAGCAAACTCACCACCACACACAATTATGTCTGTGTATAAACTGTCAATGGTACTGCCTGTACAAAAACTTCCATGCAAGTCCCCTTTTTAAGTGGCACTTGAATGTAAAAAGCACAATAAGAATGAGGAATAAGAGAGAGACCCCACAATGGGCTGGAAAGCTAGAACACAGGGGAAGAGACACAAAAGAAATACTTGGGAAGAATGGATATATATAAGATTTTGGAGGAAAAGGGAAATGAGTGGAAATAAGTAAGAACTGTAGCTGGAGACCATGAGAGATGGAAAGCTCTTAGTAAAGCCTGTACACCTACTCATAGAAAAGGTTCACCTAGATGAAGTGAATAAACTAATATTTTTGACACTCATTCCAACCTGCATAAAAGTTGAAGTATTCTCACCTTCAGGATCAAGAAGTCTTGTCACACCATATTCCCTCTCTGCCACATGGAACGCATTTTCAAGGCGTTCTCGTGCAACTCGTGTTCGGACTGAACGCCATTCGATCAGGTCGGGTCTGAATATGAAATTGCAGTAATGAAGCCCTCAGATTTTTGTCACACTGTCATATCATACACTTATAAATGTCACATTAATATTTAAACATGTGCTTATTTGGGTACACATAGTATTCAGTGCCAATAAACATTCGACTGAAATAAAACTTAACAATGTATGAATAAATTACACAATTTGATCACAGGAGATTGTGTCCTACTTATCAAATATTTATACAGCCTCTATCATAAAGATGACACCATCTTGTCACCATGCAAGCAATCATTTATTCTACAATTTGGCAAGGCATTTGTACAAAAAGGCACAAAAAATATCCATTACTTATACTTTCCAATTCAGACTAGTAACACACTTTCTTTCAAATGTTACAACTCTTCCAAACATTCAGAATGCTCAGGAAATATATAATAAAAACATCAACATTTACACAAGGTACAGACACAATACATCGAGTCTGCAAGAGTCTGAAAATACACAAAACTTAACTGCAGCAATGCCAGTCCATGGACAATACTGCCATACTGAAGTGAGAAATCAGCATGAGACAAACATCTCTGAGCTCATAAAACCTACTTTTCTACTGCAGAGTTCCATACCTACAAATCTTGTGTCATCATATTCTGTTAATGTAAGTTAATATCAAAACAATAACATGCAATATAGCCCAAATGGCTAGCCTGGACTCACGCACATGAGGTCATAATGAACAAATCCTGGTTGGGTCATTTATTTATTCCCTGCAGTTATAAATATGTTACAGTTATTATCATTTATATTTATCAGCTGAATAACTAAGTAATCATGGTTTGAATCCCAGCAGAGGCAAGAAATTTTTCTCCTTTCTGAAGCATCCAGACTGTCTGTGGGATCCACATGGTCTCCTACTGAATGGGTACCAGTGGCTATTTCCCTGCAGGTCAAGTGACAGGGTCATGAACCCAACTGCTAGCTACTATCTTGTGCTGAGATCAAGAATGTGTGGAGGTATACTTCCACCACCCCATATTCCTTCATGGCAAAGTTGCTTAATTAAGTTCTGGGAAAAATTTGCTGTTGTTGTTGTTGTTGTTGTAGATAACAATGGTGTAAGAGCTCATTTTAAATACCTAATTTGTGTACATTAAAATGTTGCATACAACCTCAAAAATTCTCTGCACCATCATCATGCTTCATATTGGGTCACTTGACAGATTCTGACACATTTTATCGACCCCCCAAGCCTTTACTCAAAAATTACTGAAAGCAAGGAAAATGTTACTAGAATTTTCTTACACAAAACCTGTCAAGAAGCAGATGTAATGACTGCATGTCTCGGTATTTTCAGGCCCCACTCTGTACAGATTTCATTGACTTTACATGATCTCAGAAATTACCACTACTCACTGTGTAATAACCCAGTGGAACACAGTTTTCATTTACTTAAAGCATAAAATCTGCTCTGTTATTATACAATGGTGACAAAACAATTAGAAGTGACCCACAAATGTATCAGTATACATCACTGTATTTCTGTAACAACAGCAATTACCTGTTACGGTGAATAATAGCATTGAATGCCAAGCCATCACGCCACGAACTTGTGAAGTCAGTGACTTGGACACCTGGGTACTTGGCTGTTGTTCGTCTGGCCCATCTCAACAACGCATCTCGCGCTGATACATTTGGCTCCTGGCCCACAACAATATCTGATATCTGTAGAAAGAAGAAAGAAAGTTTATTCTGGGGAGAAATATCAACAGTAACTGTTGTATTATCTTGTATACAGTAGGAAACACATACAGCTTCTTTCACTTAATATAATGTCTTACATATTCAGACAGTAAAAAGTACTGAACTTGAAAAAGTTCTCAGGATACTTGTTTGGCAAAAATAATAACAGTTGCTTTTAATATAAAATGAAATCAAATATTGCATATACAGTATTAATTTCCCTCCACACATGTCACTGAAGAAAATTAACCTATTATAATATTTTAAAGCTGGATCCAACATCAAAAATCATTCATCTCCCTGTACCTACCCAGAATTGTGCCAGATCTAAAAATTACAAATAGCATAAATACACACACACATTCAGAGAAAATTAATATGCTTCCAATATTTTTAAAGTAGTACTATTTATATACAGAAATTGCTGGACAACAAGTTCCAAAGCATGGAGTTGACTTACAAGGGAAGAGCTCTTGTTCTAATTTCTGTCAAAGGGCATTTAAGAATAATACATTTCAATGCTTTCATGTCAAACAGCAAAATCAAATGTCTACATTCCACATAATTCAGTAAACAGTTACTCCCATGAACATTCTCATACTCCAAAATGGACTTAGCAATTTTTGTAATTTCCCAGTAATTTCACTTAAACTCTCAAAGTAACTCTATTCTTTATTTTTCCCTTACACATGATACAGACTTCTGATTAAGTACCAATAAGTGGAGAAAGAGCACCAAAACTTATTATTCTAATAACAAAGTAAAAAAAATCAGTATGCTAATGATATTCCTAACAAATTTATCTTTCTTACATATACTGAACTGCTATGGTTGAATTACCAGTACATACAACTTCCATCAACCCTCCTTGGTCTCCTATTTAATTAATAAAGCAGGTTCATACTCTAGGGTAAAGTGGTCAATACTTAGAGCTAACCACTGATCTGTGTCTAGTGTGAAGGTTAGGAAAGCAGGGAATGTAACCTACATTTCCTTTATGTTCCTTCAAGACACAATGCTTAGAACTGAGGCTAAATTTAACTTTACATCAAGCCCTGAGAAACTTTGTTTTTGTCTTGAAGGGGGGGACTTTTTCAGTGCATCTCAAACTGTATGCAGATCTAACAACTGGAGAGGAAGCAATGTTAATAATGATGTTCTTCTCTCATCTTATACAACATTAATACACACAAGCCAATAACGCAGCTAAATGAGGTGGGCCTACAGAACACAATTAACACAACAAAATGGTTTAAGCAGTCCTTTAACTCCATGCATATTACCTCAGATGGTTATACAAAGTGAACGCTGAGTGACCAAGAAGGAGGATAATCTCACGAGGCCACTGCACACATTGACATACAGACATCCCCTGATTTATGCAATACTTCTAGAGTAAAAAAAAAAATTGAGTGGTGTTTTTGAAACGCGCCAAAATTTGCCTTGAGGGAAAGGAAACACACTGCGACGCAAGTGGCTGAAGAATACTGCCAGGGAATAACACAGGCGGTGGGGTGGTCATGCTTCAGCCGATCAGGTCACTCACTTGTATAAACACACACACACACACACACATCATACGTATACTCAATTCAGACTGGTAAAAAAAAAACTGTCTTGCGCTGGATCTTTCGACACGTAACTTATACATAAGTTGGGGAGGGTTTGTACAGTTCAGGCTATATCCAACAGAGTAAACCACACAATCATGCCTTCATAAATGCATAAATTTATTCATTAGCACTAATTTTTTGAGACAGGGCCTCCTCTCTAGCAGCCACACACATGCATTATGGCATGACACGTAAGTAAGTTCAATTCACCTGAACCATAACCACTACAAGCGAACTGTTGGTTACCGCCAAAACTACTGCCATGAGGAATAAGGACGTACACATTGCGGTTGCAATAGCAGATCCCTAAATGCATGTACTCGTACTACTTTCACTATCTTGCACTATAACACAACACTTGAGAATCTCCACAACATAAACAAGCAGTTATTACATCGTGCATACAACTTAGCTAAAGAAACACAGCTCCTCAATTATGAGAGGAAATAGATTTTAACCCTTCAATGACGCTGGGGTTGATAGACACTTCATACTCCATGCAGCAGAGTCCTTCTTGAGAAGCTAACCGGTTCTCAGCTAGTCCCAAAAAAGTGCTGCATGACCAGCCCATCTCATTCTTCTCGATTTTATCACCCGAATAATATTTGGTGAGGAGTACATAGCATTAAGCTCCTCATTGTGTAGTTTTCTCCCCTCCCCTGCTACCTTGTCTGTCTTTGGCCCAAATATTCTCCTCAGCACCTTATTCTTAAATACCCTCTACCTACGTTCGTTGATAGACACTGGTTTTAAATTTATAGTAACTGTAAATGTATTTAAGGAAATGCACCAAGGCCGGCACTGAGAAGTTCACCTAAGGCTCTAATACCCATGACTGTGAAGTTCCAAAACCCACACAGTCTAATTCTCAAAATAAATAAGGATGTTACAGATCAGCATAAATGACGCAGACATATTCTGCAAAATCACACAATAAACCAAGAGACTGGGTGCCTACTAAGGTACATACAACAACCTAAGTACAATTCAATTACTTCCATACTCCCACTTCAAATTGTATTCTTGTCCGTACTTCACATACCTCTATAAATTCAGCTAGGTGGGCCGGGGGGGGGGGGGGGGGGGGGGGAAAGGAAAAAAAAAAAAAAAACAAACCTCTAAGAGAAAAAAAGACAACCGGAAACAACCCACACAAAGAAAAAAAGGGCTTTACAAAAACAGA